>VSSQ01000155.1_pt1 | contig 89237 bp, 79 predicted proteins | sample 4763081 | NCBI WGS metagenome assembly VSSQ01 (sample SAMN12137344, study PRJNA551015) | bioreactor metagenome | isolation source: SDC9 anaerobic chlorinated ethene degrading culture | place: USA: Knoxville, Tennesee | collected 2015-01-01
ATATTTATTACTTCTCTTGATGGTGTATCTGAAATGAAGAAAGCTTTCAGCTTTGAAAATACGGATTATATAAGCAAACCTTTCCGCGTACAGGAGGTGTTGTTGCGTATGGATAAACTTTTGTATACACGGTAACCGTTTTGATTGAATCAGGCCAGTCAGATTATTTCGGTGGTGATGAAATGACAAAAGCAGCGGAATTGGGGCATTGGTACTCAAAAGAGGAACTATCGCGGGAAACCGCCGAAACAAAACCAACGATGAATCGCATACGGGGTGTAAACGGGAATGATAAAAAGCCAGGTTATTCCTTTCGACGGATAGCCAAACAAGATATAAAAGGCAATGCAGCAGGAGTTTACGAAGGAACGCTCGTGACATACGATTACAGCGGACAGCAGATCGTGCGTACTTCAAATCTGAAATTAACGCTCAACGCACCCGATTTAGCCGGAAAAATTACAGGAGAATGGCTTGAAGACGATTCCATTCGTGCCGATTTTGAGGCGATTCTGACGGACACTGCGCTTGTTTTTGAAAATACCACCTATGCCCGCACCGACCATTACAATAAACGTGAAGCAGTAAAGTGGATTTTTACAAAAGCAGTGTTGGAAAAGACCGAAACCGACGGCGAAACATTTCTCGCGGGTAACTTACAATTGTTTTCGCCTAAAACAAAAGAGCCGGAAAAACCAATGTACCTGACTGTGAAACGAAATGTTGAAACACAAAACCCGGAAAACACGCGGTTGAGTCGTGATTTTAAGGTTTTCCCTTTTCCGAACAGCAGCGATATTCAGGTTTTATTCTCACTCGAAAAAACAGAAAACCCGACACTGAAAATTTTCAGCACCACAGGACAACAAATTTACAGCGAAAATCTGGGAAATATCCCGCAAGGAAAACATAGCTATATTTTAAGCTTCAATGTTCCGACAGGGTTGTATATCGTTAGTTTGCAAACTGAAAGCGGAAGTAATTCAACAATAATCACTAAATAATGGCAGCTATGAAACGAACATGAACTAATTTAATCAATTATTTCACCCAAGTGAATGATTAAATTAGTTCATCGAGAGTTCCATACGACAACTAAAAAAATAAAATTTAATCGTATGAAAATGTTTAAGAAATTTTTTGCATTTTTGCTTTTGCTTAGGCAAACAAACTTTAGGCAACAAATTAACAAGATATTGAGCATTGTTTTTTTGTTAACCTTGGTTACACAAATTGCAAATGCGCAAGCGGGAGAAGCAGAATTACCTGATTTTAATCTTGATGGCTATGACTGGGACGAATATTGGCAGACTGTATATGAAGAAGATAACATAAGTGAAAGTGGGGGCTATATAATTCCTTCAACAACAGAAACCACGCATACTTACGTTTCTGATTTATGGACTGCCTTAGACATGCTTAATACTAATTACAAAACATATAGGTTTGACAGAAATGGAGCCGAAGAATGTCCATTATTTAGTCACCACATTCAAGGAATTGCCTATTACAATGGTTATTATTACCTAACGCGCAGTCGTAAAGATAAACCATACAATGAACAATTATTGATTGTAGATGAGTCTCAGGCAAAAGTGGTGAATAAAATGAAATTAGATGATGAATTGCATCACCCGAGCGGAATACAAATTTATGATACAATATTGGTTGTGCCATTTAATGACAGAAAAACTAATTTTTATAGTGTAAAGGATCCAATTAATCCAAGATATTTGGATTCCATCCCTTATAAGGGAGAATGTGCTGGCATAACAGAATTTAATGGAAATTATTTATTGGCATTATTTGGTGATAGAAGCACAATTACATTTTATCTATTAAGCTCAGATTCTCTCAAAATAATAAAAAACCTTAACACTGAAAAAAAAATTGAGTGGAAAGAAGGAAATCAGGATAAAAGCAACTGGACACCATATAAAACATGGCAAGGCACAGAACAACATTATGAAAATATGAGCTTGATTAAAGAGCAGGCAAACTGTTCAGCTACTCCAAGGTATTATTTGCTTATGTATCATAATGACCCGGAAGCAATTGATGTATATGCATTGAGTGGACTTGATTTTAATAATATAAATCCACCAAGTCCGCCAAATATACAAATGATTAGGAGAATTGAAGTAACAACGCCAGGGTTGGTGAACAGTGGTTTCAGAAGTGGAGGTGGAATGTATATCGAGAGTCCACTTAGTTTAATATTTTTCTCTACTAGAAAGAGAATAGTAAACAGAACACGTATCAATATATATAAATAGTTTTAAAGATGAGAAATACATTATTATATTTTACAGTAATAATTTTTGCAATATCATTCACATCTTGTCGGGATTGCGAAGAAGAAGTTGAGGATAGTGTAGCTGCTTTATGGAAAAACGGTATAAAGCAGGAACTCCCTTATGGAGATCTGTCGGATTACCTTGACATTCGTACTTACTCAATTTTTGTGTCGGGTAGCGATGTTTATGTGGTAGGTAGTGAAAGAAGTGCAGGTAAGGGCATACTTTGGAAGAATGGTATTGCACAAGTTCTCCCTTTTATACGTTCCTCATCATTATCTGTTTTTGTGTCAGAAAACGATGTTTATGTTGTTGGGAACAATATGGTGTGGAAAAATGGAGAAGTTGTATATACGCTTAATGATGGTCTGTATTCAATTTCTGTATATGAAGGTGATGTATATGTCGCCGGAGATAAACATGTTTGGAAAAATGGAGAGGTTATACAAACGCTTGGCAGTGAGGCAAACTCTATTGTCGTGTATAACGGAGATGTTTATGTGGCAACAGAGTACACTGTTTACAAAAACGGAGAAGTAATACAAAGTGCGAATAAAGGCGAGCATTTTTATTCTTTGTTTATTTTGGATGGTGATGTGTATATTGGAGGTAACGGTAAAGTATGGAAAAACGGGAATGTTGAATATTCCATTAATGGCTCAGTATCTTCTGTTTTTGTGTCAGGTAATGACGTATATGTAACAACAGAATTCTATGTGTTCAAAAATGGGGAAGTTATACAAAGTGCAAGTGTAAGTGAGTATTCTCCTTTGATTATTGATAGTTTTTCTTCTGTTTTTGTGTCGGGCAATGATGTTTATGTATCAGGATATTACTTTAAGACCGTTCGCTATTGTGATTAAAACTGAGCCATATAAAGGATCACATAACCGACATCTGGTTTATATAAAAGTTGTTTTGAGTTAAGATGAAATACATATTTTACAATTTTGCAATACTACTTACAGCCATAACAATGGTTTCTTGCCGCGATTGCGAATATGAAGTAGAATACAGTGCAGCAGCTCTATGGAAAAATGGAGTAAAGCAGGAACTTCCTTATGGTGATTCACCTGATGGACTTGATATTCGTACTTACTCTGTTTTTGTGTCGGGTAATGATGTCTATGTTGCTGGATGTGAGAGGTATGATGGCGTAGGCGTACTTTGGAAAAATGGTATAGCACAAGTCTTCTCTACTAATGATCGTATACAAGAATCCTCTATGTTTGTATCTGGTAATGATGTATATTTTATTGGGAGTAATACAGTTTGGAAAAACAACGAAATAATACAAAGGCTTGAAGGTACGGCAACTTCTGTTTATGTTGTAAATAATGAAGTATATGTCTCCGGTTACATTTATAAAAAAAACAATCGTATAGCCACTGTTTGGATAAATGGTGTAGCACACTATTTAACAGACGAAACAACTTATAGTTATGCTAATTCTATCTTTGTTTCTGACGGTGATATATATGTAGCAGGGATAGAAGATAGGAGATCCACGCTTTGGAGAAATGGAGTGCCCCAAACTCTTCCCGGAGGAAGTAAGGCAAATGCTGTGTTTGTATCCAATAACGATGTATATGTTGGAGGAGATAGCAAAGTGTGGAAAAATGGGAATGTTGAATATTCCATTAATGGTTCAGCAACTTCTATTTTTGTATTGGGTAACGATGTTTACGTAACAACAGAATATCGTGTGCTTAAAAACGGAGCAGTAATTATGGAAAGTGATTTAAGACCCAATGCAACTGAAAGTTCTTACTTTACTTCCGTATTTGTTTCAGGCAATGATGTGTATGTCGCCGGATTTTATTATAAATTCATACGGGTTTGCAGTTAAAAACCGGAAAGATTATATTTGTCATTGTCATGGATGGTTAACTTATAACGAACATCTTGGTTATGAGTGGTTAATAAAGTATCATTAGATGATCACCTATATTAATATGAAAAAGATAATCATTTATTTCACAGCAATAATTATTGCAATAGCCTACACATCTTGTCGCGATTGCGAATATGAAGTCGATTACAGTGCCGCTGCATTGTGGAAAAATGGTGTGAAGCAAGAACTTCCTTATGGAGACTTGTCGGGTTACCTAGATGTTCGTACATATTCTATTTTTGTATCAGGAGGGGATGTTTATGTTGCAGGTGCTGATAGAGGTAGCGCTGCTTTACTTTGGAAAAACGGCATTGCACAGATTCTACCTCAAGGAACAAGAGCATATTCTGTTTTTGTATATGATAATGATGTATATGTCGTTGGAAATATTTATGTGTGGAAAAATGGAGAAATCGTAGATACGCTTAATGGTGGAGCATATTCTGTTTTTGTATATGAGGGTGATGTCTATGTTGCCGGAAAATCTGTTTGGAAAAATGGGGAGGTTATACAAACGCTTGGCAGTGAGGCAAACTCTATTGTCGTGTATAACGGAGATGTTTATGTGGCAACAGAATATACTGTTTACAAAAATGGAGAAGTGATACAAAGTTCACCCAGTAATGCACGTTTTTCTTCTCTTTTTGTTTCGGATGAGGATGTATATGTATCTGGATTTGAGGTTGTTCCATTCGGAAGTAATAAGGCCAGACTTTGGAAAAACGGAATAGAACAGAATCTTGGCGGTGTGTCAGGTGAGGCAACTTCCGTTTTTGTTTCAGGCAATGATGTCTATGTAACAACAGTATATAGCGTACTTAAAAATGGAGTAGTAATTATGGAAAGTGATTTAAGACCCAATGCAACTGAAAGTTCTTACTTTACTTCCGTATTTGTTTCAGGCAATGATGTGTATGTCGCCGGTTTTTATTATAAATGCATACGGGTTTGTAGTTAAAAACGGGAAAGATTGTATTTGGCATTGCCGAGAGCAGAGTTGTGCTGGTTATGAGTAATTAGAAGTAGTTAATGAAATATCATTTGATGATAACCTATATTAATATGAGAACAATAATGCTTTATTTCATAACAATAATTGTAGTAACAATGTTTTATTCTTGCCGTTATTGTGACGAAGAACGTTCCCCTGACATAGCGGCAGTATGGAAAAACGGAGTACGACAAAAACTTACGGATGTCAATTATTCAACTCGTGCTAATTCAATTTATGTGGCAGGAAATGATGTTTATGTGGCAGGAAATGAAGGGTATGAAGATTTGGCTATGCTTTGGATAAACGGTGTTGCACAAACATTACAAGGAGGAAAAAATGCAACTTCTGTTTTTGTTTCAGGCGAAGATGTATATGTGGTAGGCTTTGTTAGAAGTTCCTCTTTTGTTCCTATGCTTTGGAAAAATGGCATTGAACATCACTTTACCGATGATAGTGGTTTATATTACCCTGCTGTTTATGTTTATGAAAACAATGTGTATGTTGCGTGGAGAAACAAAGTTTGGGAAAACGAAGAAATTAAATACATACTTACTGGTACTGTTAATTCAATCTATGTTTTTGGTGGTGATATATATGTTGCAGGTACAGAAAAAGGAAAAGCCACACTTTGGAAAAATGGTGTAGCGCAAACTCTTCCCGGGGGAAGTAATGCAAATTCCGTATTTGTATCCAATAACGATGTATATGTTGTTGGGGGAAATAAACTCTGGAAAAATGGCATTGAGCAAATTCTCACAGGTGCAAGTGGTTCTGCTACATCAGTTTTTGTGTCAGGCAATGATGTGTATGTAACAACGGAGTACAGTGTGTTAAAAAATGGGAGAGTTATACAAAATGCAACTACAAGTGAGTATTTCCCTTCTTTTACAGAGTATTATTCTTCCATTTTTGTCTCAAACAACGATGTCTATGTGGCAGGAGATTATAATATCAGCATGCGGGTTTGTGATTAAAAAATAATGAGGAAAAACAAATTGGCATTGCCATGGGATAGTTAACATAATAATGGACATCTTTGTTGATGAGTAATTAGAAGTAGTTAATGAAATATCATTAGATGATCACCTATATTAATATGAAAAAGATAATTTTCTATTTCACAACAATAATTGTGGCAATAACATTCGCAGCTTGCTGTTATTGTGAGGACACTTATTCGAACCCAGAAGCAGCATTATGGAAAAACGGTGAACGCCAGGACCTTCGTTACGGCAAGCGGTCAAAGAATTTGTTTGCAAATTCAATTTTTGTGTATGGAAACGATTTGTATGTAGCTGGTAGAAAAACAACTGAAGTCGGTTATACAGCCTTACTTTGGAAAAACGGTAAGGCACAATCCCTCCAGGGTGGAAATTTTGCAAAATCTGTTTTTGTGGTAGAAGAAGATATTTATGTAGTTGGTTTATCGGTTGGTCTTGGTTATTTTAATCCTGTTTATTGGAAAAATGGTGTAGTGCACCGTCTTACAGACAAAGATGAGAATCTTTATTATAAACCCTCGATTTTCGTTTCAAATAACGATGTTTACATTGTATGGAAAGATAAAGTGTGGAAAAATGACGAAGTCATCCAAACAGTTGAAGGACAAGTTACTTCAGTTTTTGTGTATAAAGGAGATGTGTATGTGGCAGGAGCAGAAAATAATAAAGCTACTGTATGGAAATGCTGTATAAACTTGATAATCTAAGGATAAACTATTTGTATGTTACAGATAACAATGTTTATGCAGCTGGAGATTTAGTGCTTTGGAAGAATGGTGAAATATTATATGAATTTGAACATTATAGTATTCAATCGATTTTTATTTCAGGGAATGATGTGTATGTGGCTACAACGTTCGATGTTTATAAAAATGGAATAGTAATATTTTCAGATGAAAGTACATCTATTGATGACCAGTTCTATTTTTCTTCTGTTTTTGTCTCAAATAACGATGTGTATGTGGCGGGAGGATACTCTGAAAGAAAAATAATTTGCGATTAAAAACGAAACAGGAGAACCAGATATAAATAACTATCCAAGCTTATATGATAAAAGTTCTGATTGTAGAAGATGACATTAATCTTGGCAGGACACTTGCCGGCATACTTGAAGTTAAGAAGATGGTTGTGCATTATTCCGACGGATATGATGATGTTTTGCACGCTTTCAAACAGTTTGATCCCGATATAATATTGATGGATGTCATGCTCCCGGGTGATGAAGATGGATTTAAGATTGCCGGGAAAATCAGGAACAGCAAGAATCCGGTTCCCATTATATTTATTACTTCTCTTGATGGTGTATCTGAAATGAAGAAAGCTTTCAGCTTTGGAAATACGGATTACATAAGCAAACCTTTCCGCGTACAGGAGGTGTTGTTGCGTATGAATAAACTCTTGTATAAACAGTAATCGTTTGGACTAAAAGAAGATATATTTTCTTCAAATAAAACACTTTCCTCACATTTTCGAAACATTTTTGTAATGCACCATCTTTACTTTTGCAGCGATATTTCATGTCAAAAAATTAATTTGAAACAAAAATGAGAAAATTATTGCTGAATTTTGCTGTTGTATTGCTGAGTGCAATCGCCGTATTTTCTTCCTGTGAAGAAAAAGTGGATCCGGATGCAGACCTGAAGGAAAATCCTTATGAGGCTATTATTAAAACAAAAATTACCGGTACCCGTAATTTCGTGAAAGATTCTGTTTATATCCTGATCGGACAAATCAACGTGGAGGGTGTATTGAATATCGAGCCGGGAACTATTATTAAAGGCGATAAGAAAACGAAAGGTACGTTGGTTGTTGTGCCTGGTGGACAAATATTTGCAGAAGGTACTCCAAATCAACCCATTGTGTTTACTTCGCGCATGAAGCCGGGCGAAAGGGCCGCAGGTGACTGGGGTGGTGTAATCTTGGTTGGAAAAGCGCCGGTTAATCAGTCGAACGCGACAGTTGAAGGGTTATCGAATCCGGTTGAGTATGGAACGGCTGCAATTCCGGAAAGAAATGAAAATGACAATTCAGGAGTGCTGAAATATGTGCGTATCGAATTCTCGGGTATAGCTTTGCAACCTGATAAAGAAACGAACGGTTTGACGATGTGTGCTGTGGGAAAAGGAACGGAGATTTCTCATGTTCAGGTTTCTTATGGTGGCGACGATTCTTTTGAATGGTTCGGCGGCAATGTGAATGCCAAATATCTGATTGCTTATCTGGGGCTTGACGACGATTGGGATGTTGACTTCGGATATTCCGGCAATGTGCAGTTTGGACTGAGCGTGCGGAATCCCCGTGTGGCCGACGTATCGGCATCCAATGGTTTTGAATCGGATAATGATGGCAGTGGATCGGCAGCTTCCCCGAAAACATCAGCTGTTTTTTCTAACATGACAGTTATTGGTCCACTGAAAACCACAAGTGATAAAAATGTGAATGCCAACTATGGTGCAGCCATGCATTTGCGTCGTAATACATCTATCTCCATCTTTAACTCGGTATTTGCCGGATGGCACACAGGATTGTTGCTCGATGCAACTACCACTTATACAAATGCTACAAATGGTGATATGGCTTTACAGAATATAGCTGTTGTAGGTATCAAGGGCAAAGCGCTTGCAGGTGCTGCCGGTGTGACGGACGAGAATGCTACTGCTTTCTTTAACACGCAGGCTTTCAATAATTCAATCATAGCCACTGTGGCAGATGCAAAAATCTCAAATTCATTCTTCAATGCATCGAAAGAGGGTAGCGAAGCGATTCCATCTTCTTTCCTGCCGGAAACTGGTTCTCCGCTGTTAAATACCGGAGCTTTTGCTCATGCTAAGTTGCAAAATGTTTTCTTTGATAAAACGGCAACCTACAAAGGCGCTTTCGGAGCAAGCGACTGGACAAAAGAGGCCTGGGTGAATTTTGATCCTCAAAATACCAACTATAGATAATACTAGAGAAATAAATCGATGTTTGTAATTTAACTTCAGGAGAAAGGAAGCTGGCCTTCCTGGTTTTAAAGTGCGGAACAATGGTTCTGCACTTTTGTAATACATATTAAATTTTCCGGAAGTGGTACGGTTGTGCCGGATACAGCGTTATATTTGCAACAATAATCCGGATTTTAACTACTAAAGGCTCAATAAAAACATGATATACATGAGAAAAATAATAAACATGAGAACAAAATACCTGTTTATTTTACTGTTAAGTTGTTTAGGTTTGTTTGCACAGCAGAACTCCATAGTAATCAGCAATGGCATTTTCTTTACCGATGCTACACAAACAAAATTATATAGTGGTGAATATAAAGAGTTTTATGAAAATGGAGCATTGAAAGTGGAAATGAACATCCGCGACGGGAAACCCGAAGGGGCTTACATTGTTTATTTCCCGAATGGCCGTCCGAATGAAGTGAGGGCATACCGCAATGGTGAGTTTCATGGTATCTGGAGAACCTATAACGAAACAGGTATGCTGATAGCAGAAGCGGAATACCGAAACAACAAAAAACATGGTACCTGGCACGTGTGGGATGATACCGGCATTATGCGCTATGAAATGCAATACAGTAACGGAAAAAAATCCGGCATCTGGTATATGTGGGATGAAAAAGGCAAATTAATCTCCGAAAAACAATATTAAATTTGTAGAGACGCATGGCCGTGCGTCTCTACAATGGTTTATTTCACATTATTGTATAAACTCTGTCACATTTTTGTAATAATGTCGCCTTATTTTTGTATCGTAAAAATGTAAAACAACGATACAAAACATATCAAAATGAAAAAAGTAATTCTATTGGTTATCGCGACATTGTTGGCATTCAGCAATAGCAATGCAAAAGGAAAAATTGAACAGGATATGCTTGTTGAGGTAGCTGCTTCAGGAAGTAAATTGCATGGCGTGGTACTCGATAAGCAAACTAATGAAAGTCTGGCAGGTGTTGCTGTGTATGTTGACGGACAAAAAGTGTATACGGATTTTGATGGAAACTTCACATTTAACAATATCTCGAAAGGAAAATATGAAGTTAAAATAAGCATGATCTCTTATCAGGATCAAACTATAACAGTGGATACCAATAAAAACAAACCGCTTGAAATTCAGCTTAGTCAGCGTTAAGATATTATATTTAATTTAATTGAGGCTGTTTCGTGAAAAGAACGAAACAGCCTTTTTTGTTGTGGTTGGTATTGCTGTTTCTCAGTATTGTATTGATAATCATAGAAAATCATGTACATTTGTAATATGAATGTAATATCTATTACATGTTGTCGAAATATTAACGAACTAAATTTGTAACGGTTATTTATTCACGATTAATTTTTCAATATGAATCCTTACCGTATTTTAGTTGTAGATGATGAAGAAGATTTATGTGAGATTCTTCAGTTCAACCTTGAGACAGAAGGTTATGTCGTAGAAGTTGCATACAGTGCAGAAGAAGCCTTAAAACTGGATGTTTCATCCTTTCATCTGATATTACTGGATGTGATGATGGGCGAAATGTCCGGGTTTAAAATGGCCCGTTTGTTGCGCGACAACTCCCAAACAGCCAAGATTCCGATCATCTTCCTTACTGCCCGGGATACTGAGAATGACAAGTTGACCGGATTTAATATCGGTGCCGATGATTATATCCCTAAACCTTTTTCCATAAGAGAAGTTGTGGCAAGGGTAAAAGCTGTGATTCGCAGGTATGCTGCACCTGAAGAAGAAAAACCGGAAGACAAGTTGCTGATGTATGATGGCTTAGTTATGAATCTGGGTAATAAAAAGGTGGTCGTTGATGGGGAAGAAGTACAATTTACCAAGAAAGAGTTCGAAATTTTGAGGTTGTTTCTGGAGTACCGTAACCGGGTTTTTACACGTGATGAAATTTTATCACGCGTCTGGACGGAAGATGTAATTGTACTCGACCGTACAATAGATGTAAATATAACCCGTTTGAGAAAGAAAGTAGGCCAGTACGGAAAAAACATAGTAACTCGTCTGGGGTATGGTTACTGTTTTGAAAGCTGAAAAAGATTGAGATGTTTGTCCGGTAAAATTTTATCGGAAGACACGAATGAAAATTAAATGTATGAAACTGAACAGGAGGTTGTTTTTGTATTTTTTCTCGACCTTTTTTATCCTGATGATTGTGGTCGGATTTTTCCAGTATCAGCGGGAAAAGGCGTTTCGTACGGAGCAACTGGATCAACTGTTGTCGACTTATAACCAAACAATTTATAAATTCATCGAATTGAATCCATGGGACACAAAGTCTCTGTCTTCTTTTTTACAGGTCTTTCCCGACAGTAACCTCAGGGTGACAGTCATAGCGCCCGATGGTGGTGTTATGTACGATTCTTATGTGCCGGATGTCAGTCAACTTGAGAATCATATTGACCGGCCTGAAATTGCCGAAGCCATGGTCGATCCTTTAGGTAAAGGGGTATCTATACGAAAATCGACATCAACTAATATCGATTTTTACTATTTAGCGCATAAATTTGATCATTTTTATGTGCGCAGTGCTTTGCCTTATAACATAGGACTGATTGTGATGCTGAAAGCTAATATGCATTTCCTGTACTTTATGGTTCTGGTGCTGTTGTTGGCTTCTCTGATGTTGTCTGTTATTTCCAAGCGTATAACACGTTCTATCGATCGCCTTCAGCTATTTCTTTCCAGTATTGAGAATGAAAAAGCTGTCGATTCGGAAATTGTTTTCCCGGAAGATGAGTTGGGACAAATCAGCAGTAATATCGTAAAAACGTATAAAAAACTCTGGAAAACTAAATCACAGGTAAAAAAAGAGCGTGAGAAGCTGATTCAGCATCTTCAGATATCGCAGGAAGGGTTGGGGATATTTTCTGATGAAAAAAAAGAAATTCTGGTCAATTCACACTTTATATTGTATTCCAGAATCCTGACCGACACAAATCTCTACTCGGTTGAAGCATTGTTTCTGATTCCTGAATTAGCTGAAATTAATGCTTTTGTTGATGAAGGGTTGCGAAGTAAAGAATTGAACCGCAAACGGATTACCATTGAGAAAAGCGGTAAAGTTTTTTTAATTCAATGTATTGTGTTTAAAGATGAAACTTTTGAAATTTCGATAAACGACATTACCGCTCAGGAACAGGAAAACCGGTTGAAACGGCATTTGACTCAAAATATTTCTCACGAGTTGAAAACTCCGGTCAGCAGTATACTTGGATATATGGAAAGTATTGTCAGCAATCCAGATCTTACTCCGGAAAGACAACGGTTTTTTATTGAACGCTCCTTTCAGCAGGCGCAGCGTTTAACAGCTTTGTTACAAGATATTTCAACCTTGAATAAAATAGAAGAAAGTACAGCACTGTTTGAGAAAGAAATTGTAGATATTGCTGAAATTGTAAAAGATGTGTTGAATGATGTGCATCTACAACTTGAGGCTAAACGTTTTAAGGTGATAAATAATTTTCCTGATGAATTAAAGATCATGGGGAACCGCTCACTGATCTATTCTATTTTCAGAAATTTGACTGATAATGCTCTGGCTTATGCCGGAACGAATATAACCCTGGAAATGAGTTGTTATAGGGAAGATGAACAGTTTTATTATTTTTCTTTTTCTGATAACGGAAACGGTGTACCCGAAGAACATTTGGTTCGTATTTTCGAAAGATTTTACCGGGTGGATAAGGGACGAAGCCGTAAAATGGGTGGAACTGGCCTGGGGCTTGCTATCGTTAAGAATGCAGTAATCCACCATGGCGGAACCATCACGGCAAAAAATATCAGTACAGGCGGACTGAACTATATTTTCTCATTAAAGAAAAACTGAACTAATTGTTGTAGGCAACCCGGAAGCCTCTGGTACTATGATAACTGTCGGGGAAATGACTACGACGCATCGCAGAACGGGAATATAAACTGTTGATATACCAGCTTCCTCCGCGTGTAACTTTCATGGAACCCAATGCCGGTCCGGTTGGGTTAGTTTGTGCTGTTGTTGTATACATATCGTACCAGTCTCCGCACCATTCCCATACGTTTCCATGCATGTCATATAAGCCCCATGCGTTGGCAGGAAAAGAACCTACCTGACTTGTTCCGGTGGGTGATGTGGTATTCTGATTGGAGCAGCTTCCATAAGGCAACGCCCAATCGTAGCTTGCATCTGTATCAGAGAGACAATTGCCGGTGGAAAACGGGGTTGATGAACCGGCACGACAAGCATATTCCCATTCGGCTTCAGTCGGAAGTCTTCCTCCGGCATAGCGGGCAAACTCATCTGCACCATACCATGTTACATTGATAACCGGATGGTTTTCAAAACCCTTCACTGGTTCCCACCCTGTTGTCGTGTTAAATGTCAGTCCTATTCTGGTTTCAGCAAGGATTAATACTTGTTCCGGATACAGTCCTGTACTGAATTTTCCATTACCCTTGACGTTGTTTGTGTTCAGAAATAACGCAAATTGCTGATTGGTTATTTCATATTTGCTAAGTTTAAAAGCGTTCAATGTCACAGTGTGTTGGGTCTCATCATTGTTTCTGTTAGGTTCTGTATTGGGACTGCCCATGACAAATGTTCCTGCCGGAATGGATACGGTTGAGATTTCAGGTACATAAGTTGAGAAAGCTACTTCATCGCCATAAAGGATTCCATTCTCATTAATTGCATAAGCCCTCACATAATACCTTAAATTAGGCTCAAGTCCGGTAATGTTGGAGATAAAATTACCTACACCGGCTCCGTCGCTTGTATGGTTGTCTTTGATGGTCGGATTGGGAGAAGTGCTCCAGCAGACTCCGCGCCCTGTAATGGTTACTTCAGCCCTGTTTTTTATTGTTCCGCCTGTATTTACAGATGTGCGTATTGTTCCGCCGGACAGAGCGGACTCAATAGTGATGTTTGAAATGGGTTTTGTTGCTATGTTGGTCAGGAAACGAGGGTCGATAAATGATTCACAACCACTTAACAATAAGACGATGACTATGGCTAAACTGTAAATCGCATTTTGTGAAGTAAAACCTCTTTTTTTCATTGTAAAGTAATTTGGTAAGATTGTTTTAAAACAGGTAAATATATTCAATTGTATATTCTTCGTTTAATTGCCACAAAGATATGAAATTACCATGAAAATTAACTTCATTTTAGAGTTGTGTTAACAATATTTCAGATAATAATTGCGTAATTAATAATTGTAAGAATTGCAACGGAATAATGTCTCATTTAAAACGTGTTTTTTAAATATTTTTTATCTTTGCAATAGCTTATTTTGCTGAAATGTCTTGTGTTTTAATTTTATAACTCATTATGCGCTATTTTATTACCGGTTGTACCGGCTTTATTGGAATTCATCTTTGCAGGAAGTTAATTGCTGAAGGGCATGAAGTATTCGGATTGGTTAGGAACCCCGGAAAAATTCCATCTGATCTGTTGGGTAGGTTGAAAGAAATCAAAGGAGGGGTAGAGATTTTTGAACGTGCAGATTTGATTTTACCCGAAGTAGATGTCGTGATACACCTTGCAGGTGTGACCACGGGTCGTAACAGCAAAGATTATGAGCGTATGAATTATGAACCCGTGCTTCATCTGCTCGATTGCCTGAACAGGCAGCAGTGGAAGCCGAAACGTTTTATCCTGGCTTCATCGCTTGCTGCAGCTGGACCAAATATAAACGGGAAGGTTTTACGAGAATCTGATGTGTCCGCTCCGATTGAGCCGTATGGTGTAGCCAAACTCAGGGCGGAGCAACTACTTAGGTCACAATTGTTTCCAACGACAGCTTTTCGTCCGCCGGCAGTAATCGGGCCGGGTGATCCGGCTATGCTGACCCTTTTTAAAATGGTTAAAAAGGGTTTTGCTCCACTGCCATCGGGTAAAGTACAGTTGCTGAGCTATATTTATGTCGGCGATCTGGTGGAAGCCATTTACATCATGTCGAAAGAAAATAGTGAAGAACATAAATTGTATTTTACAACTGCGGATGATGTAATTACCAACTATGATATAATCAGGGAGATTGCGACTTCTTTACAGAAAAAAGCCTTGATTGTGCGTATCCCGAAAGGGCTAATCTGGCTGATTATGGTTTTTTCTACAGCTATATCTTATGTGTTCCGGATTCCTAACTTTTATGATTACCGGCAATATAAGCAGATGACGGCTCCGGCTTTCGTTTGTGCGGGTGAATTGTTGACAGCCGAAACAGGATGGAAAGCAAAAACCGGACTGGCTGAAGCCATCCGGTTAAGCGCTTTGGGATATAAGGAACTCAAGTGGCTGTGATATTCCTTCTATTGTTTCATTTTTACAAGTCTTTTTTGAGATTTCATCAGGTTGCTTGATTGCAAAGCGATGATTTTTGTTTCGTTTAGCAGGCTGAGGAACAATATACTGTTGCGTGTTCCCGAATCTTTGGATTTTGCTCTTTTGATCTGATTACGGGTTGCCTGCGCATAGTAATCGGCAATAAGATGTCTCTTTTCGAGTAGATTGTCAAATCGTGAATAATCCCAGGATTGAATCATCGATATGAAGTCAGATGCCACTTCAATAACCTGTTCGCTTAACTTTGTAAGGTCGTTTACTTGTTCTTTTGTGAATCCCTCGTGGTTATCATTGATGTATTTGAAGCTGGACTCGGTCATTACTTTGAGTGATTTTGAGATTTCGTAAAAATAATCAATGACCTGAATGTAGAACTGACCTACCTCTACAGGAGCGCTTTCGAGTCGCTTGAGTGTTGGTACAACCTCATAATGCCGGCGATTTTTGTACTTACGGTAAAGAAAATCTGCTTCTTTATGTAATTGATTGAGTTTTTTCCTGTCTTCATTGAACAATCCGTCTAACGTATCTCTGTAAATCCGGATTGTGGTTTCAATAGCTTCTTCCATCTCATTGGAGCAAGACTGAATCAGATCTGATTCGTTTTTGATTTCAAGAGTGGTTTCTTTGGCTTCCTCTTTGGCAACACGTTTTTTATGCACCATGGTAAATTGAATGATAAGAACGACCACGAGAATCAGTAGCCCAATGATAGCGTAAACACCACCGTACATCAATAGAAATGCAACTGCTGCCGAGGCAGTGAAGGCTGCTACAGCCGTTAGGAACCATCCGCTGATTACGGTTAGTACCCCGGTAATCCGGTATACTGCGCTCTCGCGTCCCCATGCCCGGTCGGACAGCGAGGAACCCATGGCAACCATGAATGTTACGTATGTAGTTGATAAAGGCAGTTTTAATGATGTCCCGAGGGAAATCAGCATGGCTGCAACTGTCAGATTGACTGAAGCTCGTATAAGGTCGAAGGATGGATCGTTTGGTTCTTTCTTTTCAAGGGGTCTAAAACGGCTTTCGATAAAATCCTTTACTTTTTGCGGAGTGATGTAATTCACAAATTTACCTATACTGAGTGCATTTCTGACCAGTGAACGAGATGCGCCGGTTGAGGAGAATTGTTCAAGGCCTTCTCCTTGCCGGGAAAGATTTACTTCTGTTTTGGTAACCGTGCGGGATTTTTTGTTGAACCACAATGCCAGAACCATTATAATTCCGGAACCTAACAGGAACCTCCAGTCTACATTTACAGCTTCGGATAATCGTCCCATATACAAATTGTCCACGTTGCCGCCCTGAGCTACAAATTCTCCTGCAAACTGATAAGAGCTAAGCCCCGCCATGAATACGCCAATGAAATTCACCAGGTCGTTTCCGGCAAATGAGAGCGCCAAAGCAGCAGTGCCGGAAAGGATGATGATTTTCAGAATGTTAACTTTAAATGTATGTTGTAACAGAGCCATTAGCCCGGTCATGCCCAGGAATGTGTAAAGCAGGATGATGCCGGTGTGTTCATTGAGGTACTGCATACTTTCCCCGGAAATCAGTGTGGTGCTTTTCAACCCTTTCAGGATTGCAAAATAAGCAATGGCGGTAAGTGCAATTCCTCCCCAGAGGGCGCCGACATATTGAAATGATTTTTGGTAATTAAACGAGAAAATAATACGGGAAATATACATAACCACCGAACCGACAGCGAAGGAAAGCAATACGGAGACAAAAATGCCGGAGATGATTTTAAGTGCTTTGCCGGTATTAATATATTGTGTCAAATCGACCACCTCATTGTTTTGCCAGATAGTGAACAAAGAAACAGCAACAGCCGCACCGAGCAATTCGAAAACCAGCGATACGGTTGTAGAAGTGGGTAATCCGAATGTATTGAAGATGTCTAGTAAAATTACATCAGTAATCATAACAGCCAAAAATAGCATCATGATACTGGCAAAGGTGAATTTTTCAGGATAAAAAACCCCGCTTCGGGCGATTTCCATCATGCCGGTAGAAAAGAAAGAGCCAATGATTACGCCAACTGAAGCTACGGTAAGAATGACCCATAAAGGAGCAACTCTGGACCCGACGCTTGAATTCAGAAAGTTTACGGCGTCGTTAGCAACTCCTACTACCAGGTCGAGTGTTGCCAGAGCCAGTAATACGAGTACGATGACAATGTAAATGCTATCCATCCCAAACTAATTAATTGATTAAATAATAATTGTTATTTTCGCTGCAAAGGAATGAAATACATGTTACAAACATATTACAAAGTGATGTAAAAAATGTAACAAAGTAAAATTATTTCAATGTCCAGTTAACTCCTAATGACCAGGTTCTTCCTGTGTTGTAGCGTTTGTTGGTGAGTGTTACTCTTTGATTTGTTCCATTTTGTTGATATTCATAGGTTTGCTGCGTAAGATGATCCTGTGACAACAAGTCTTTGATACCAAACTTCAGTTCAATTTGCTTCCCCAGTTTTTTATTGAAAGTGAAGTCTATTACATGACGGGGCATTTCGTAAATATCAGGGACTTCTACTATAGCTTGATTTAGCTGTGCGGCAACCAGAATTCTTTTTCCTGTCACATTATACATGAGAGATGCAGACAGACCATTATTCTCCGGTTGATAATATAAGCCGATGTTTACAACATAGGGTGACTGACCCTGTAACGCTCTGTTTCGCTCAGTTTCCTGATCTTCAAATTCCACCATACTGGAAATTAAAGAAGCGTTCAGATTGACATTCAGGTTTTTTAAACCGATGAAGGCAAGTGATTTTTTTATTTCAAGTTCAAGTCCGATGTTGGTTGCTCCTTTGGCGTTGTTGAAGGAAAAGAGCGAGCCCTGTCCGATGCTTACCATTTCTATCGGATTCCTGAAGTGTTTGTAAAACGCAGCTAAGGTAAATGTTTCACCCGGAGTAGGGTAGTGTTCAAAACGAAAATCGATGTTTTGAATGCTTGCAACCTTTAAATCAGGATTTCCTACAATCGAGTTCTTTTCAGTAAAATCGTAATAAGTTAATGGAGCTATCTCTCTGAATTCCGGTCGATTGATGCTGCGGGAATAAGCGATTCTGAGTAAACTTTTTTCGTTAATATTGTATGAAGTATTCAATGAAGGAAAGAAATCAATCTCTGGATTGTCGACTCTTACAGGTGCACTTGCGTGATAATAACCTTGTAGCATGAGGCGGTTGAATTCAGCCCTTAGTCCGGCGTTGATGTTGAAATTACCTAAAGGCAAAACCAATGCAGCATAACAGGCGGATAACCAGTTCTGAGCTGTGTATGCGTTGGCGATATTGGTTTGTTCGTCGGCGCTGATTACCTTGCCGGTACCCAGATAAGGTTCTGTAAAAAGAGATTCAAAAGGCAACTGGTTGATTTCAGCAGTGCTCAGGTTGCCGTAAGCATTCCGGTAGGTGATGCTTCTTTCTCTGAAATTTCTGGTTTTGAATTCATTATAAAGTCCTGCTTTTATAGTAGATTGTTGGTTAATCAGGTTGATTTTCCTTTCCCGATTCAGGACGGCAGTAACTACATATTCATGGTTGGTCATGTACAAACGCCCGAGTTCATTGATGCTGGGGACATCCGGTAAGACATACTGGTAAATGCCGGGAGATACTTCTTTATTGCTACGGTTCTGCCGGTTAGGTTCCATCCGGTTGGCGTAGGCAAGGCCTATGTTCCAGTCAAGCAGGTTGTCGTCCATGTTTCTGACTCTATGATTTCCACTCAGCTGACCGGAATAAGTCGTTCTGGAAGAGTATTGATTGCTGAAATACTGAAAGTTACTCATTCTGTAATTGTTCCATCCTTCCGTATTGGCTGTTTTATCGATGCCAATCTGGTTTAACAGGTTTTTAAATTCCAACCTTGTTCCTTCCGAATTTTGATAGGACCAGTTGTGTAAAATGCCGATTTTAAAATCGCGGGAATAAATATCCGACGTATAGCGGTATAAATAGATGGGGGTATCATTTGCTTCGTCATATCTTTCGTACATGTAATTCAACATGTTGTTGCGGGTGCTGTAAGAATTACTATAACTTACCGATGTCATGGTCCCGAGCCGGGCGCCAAAGTCTAAATTCCATTTCTTTCCCATCGAAAATGAAAGTTTCTGATTTGGAAGTGCAATCAACGGTTGAGCAATCCATTGGGATGGTAATTGTAATGCAGCTGCATCTCTTTGGGTTATGGAGATTTCATTCAGATTGGCCGGAAAACCGGCTGGTAATGCACGATTGACAGAGCCCAAACCGAATAGATCCATCGGCATTAAATCCGGTAACAACATTTCTTTAAAAGTGGTTACATCATTATAGGCGACCCCGTATTCTACCTGCATGAAATCATCATCCGGAATGTTTTTAGTTGTGATTTTAATAAAACCTCCTGTAGCTTCTGCCGCATGTTCTGCTGATCCGGTTTTATAAATTAATAAATTGTCGATCATGTTACTGGGGATGGCGTCAAAGGAAAATGCCTTTACGTCCGTTTCGCTGCTTGGCGTTGCCGCATTGTTGAGCCAAACGTTGTTGTAGCGTTGATTCAGACCTCTGACAATGATGAAGCGATTGTCCTGAATGGTTACGCCGGGTATCCTTTTTACGACTTCGGAAGCATCTCTGTCGAGCGTTCTTCCTATTTGCTGAGATGAGATGCCGCTAACCACCTGGAGGGAAGTCCGGACACTCCTGAGCATCGACAGATCTGTGTCGGTTTTCATACGGGCCACAACCTGTACGCTTTCGAGTTCCATGGAAGCTTCTTCCATCTCAATATTGAGTATGGCAGGCTGATTTCTTGTAACGATTATATCCGTAATTTTACGTGTGGTGTATGATACATAGGAAACGATGAGCGTATATTTACCCGGTGCGATTTTAATTTCAAAATTACCGTCGATATCAGCCGTTGTTCCGGTGGTAGTTCCCTCGACAAGGATCGCTGCACCGGTGAGAGGTTCGTTGTATTTCCGGTCGGTAACAGTCCCTTTGATAACAGACTGAGCCTGCATGGGGACGGAGATTGTAATGAGAAACAGAATGATGGATAAATAAAAAAATTGACCTTTCGTCATTGCAGTATTGTGTTTGAAATTTTGCTGCAAAACTACGAAACGTGTATTTCAGAAATAAGAAGAAGATGTTACAATCAGGCTACAAGCATTATGAGGCAGCGCAATTAATTGCTGTAAGGCATTTTATCAATTTTGATGCCGTTAAAGATGAACTCGATGATATTGTATTTGTTTTCCTCGAATGCTTTTGTCAGTGTTTTACGAATATAGGGCACCTCCAATCCTTTGATGGCATGAAAAACAACCACAGAAGACAAATCCAGATCCATTTTCTTGAAAATTTTTTGTTCAATACCTTCTTCGAGTATGTCGCGAATCATTTTGATTTCAGCCATGTCGATTTTTCTCCGGGCACGTTCCACTTCGTAAATGTCGCGAAAGAAGTCGGCGCTAAGCGAGCCGTTGCGGTTTACGATGTATTTTACTGCATCAAGGTGTGTAATGGCAATATTTCGCAGTTTGGTGTCGGGTGCATAAGCTTCCTGTGAAACCCGGGTCAGTTCTTCCAACAAGAATGTCAGCTCTTTGTCGATTACCGCTTTAAAAATTTCGTCTTTGTTGTTAAAGTAAGTGTAAAGCGTACGTCTCCCTTTTTTAGATGCTTCTGCGATATCATTCATGGTAATATTGCGCTTACCGTGAGTGGCAAACAAGTCGCGGGCGACTTCAATCAGCATTTTCTTGGTTTTGGAGATTTTCTTCGACATACTTGATTCAGTTAAAGCTTTGCAAATATACAATAATTGCTCAGATTAACAAATTTTGTGTTGAAAATATGATAAATTAAGATAAATGAAAGGATAGACTCCATTTTTCAGGTAAATCCAGGATAATCAATCTAATACCAGGTGTTTTTTTGCCGGTTTTTTATGCTTACCTTTGCCGGTTCATTTGTCGAACGTTTAAAAATTGCCGGTTGCCGGCTTTATTTGTCATGCTTTCAGATGTTTCCGGTAAAAGGGTGGATGAACTTTTTCAGACTCCGATTGTACAGCAAACTGCTTTTTGGTCACGCGTAAAAAATCAGTTAGGGGCTTCTACTGTGGCCGTGAATTTTAAATCCAGAAGAAAAAGATTATTTCAGGATGCTGCCTCGGATGATTACATTCATTCGGATGTATTGGTGATTTTGCAACAGATTAACCGGCACGACTACATTGCTTATGTGCCTTACGGACCCGAGATTGAACCGGATGAGGAAAATCAAGGGCGGTTTCTGGAGGAAATGTCGGAGTGTCTGCGTTCTTTTCTCCCGTTGAATTGTATCATGATTCGCTACGACCTTTGCTGGGAATCGTATTGGGCGAAAGACAGTGATAATTTTGATGAAAGTGGGAACTGGTTGGGTGAACCGGCAATTAATGCACAGGAATTGAGATTCAACTTCAATACCTCAAACTGGAACTTTCAGAAAGCTCAATTTAATATCTTGCCTTCAAATACTATTTTTGTAGATTTGAGACCTGATGTGCAAACGGTTTTGAAAGAAATGAAGCCGAAAACGCGCTATAACATCGGACTATCGGTAAAAAGAGGGGTGGAAGTACGTACGGCGGGACTGGAAAGTATAGATATATGGTATCAGCTTTACAGGGAAACCGCGGCCAGAAATAACTTTCTCCTGAATGATATCCGTTATTTTGAAGCTATCCTGAAAGCCAGGGCGGAGCATACTTCTTCACCGGCTGAGGTACGTTTGCTCATCGCTGAGTCCGACAAAATTCCATTGGCTGCCATGTTTCTCATCATCTCAGGTAACAGAGGATCGTATCTGTATGGAGCCTCTTCGTCTTCAAACAGGAATCTGATGGCTACTTATGCTCTGCAATGGGAAGCCATGAAAATTTCAAAAGAACATGGGTGTACCGAATATGACATGTTCGGGGTAGCGCCAAATCCGGATACTGCACATCCTCTGTATGGGTTATACAAGTTTAAAGTAGGTTTCGGAGGGAATATCTACCACAGTATGGGATGCTGGGATTATCCACTGCATAAAGAAAAATACAATCAGTTTAAATCAGCAGAATTGTTGAGTCAGGGCTTTCATATCAGCTGATTTTTACAATTATATTTCAGAAAAAGATTTGTTCAACAAAAAATGTATGTTTGTTGTTAGTAAATAAGTGAAATAAAGTATCTTTACATCCGTATTTTAGATGATTCAGTCGTATTTGCATGAAATCAAAATAAGATTTGTAGAAAGAGCTTAAAGACGGAATTGCTGACAAATAAAACAAACAAAAGCAAATAAATAAAAAAGTAAAAATAAAATTTAATCGTATGAAAAAGTCAATTTTGAAAATATTTATATTAGTATTTATTTTTTCTTCCTGTGAAGATTTGAGTAAATTAACACAGTTTAAAATGGATTTTAAAGAATCTGTAACGATTCAGAAATCAGTGCCGTTTGATACGCCGTTTGACTTTTTTACTCCTGATATTCAAACCAATTCTGAATCTGTTTTTGCAGTCAATAACACCAGCAAAGATTTAGTTGAACAAATTAAGTTAACTCAACTCAAATTGACACTCAAATCTCCCTCAGAAGGGGATTTCGGATTTCTAAAATCCATCAGTATTTTTGTTTCAGCAGGTAGTGACTTGCCGGAAATTAAAGTTGCCTGGAAAGATAATATACCTCTTACGGCAGGCAAAGAACTTGTGCTGGATGTAACAAATGCTGATTTGCAGGAGTATATAAAAAAGGACTCATTTAAACTCAAACTCAATACGGTTACGCGTAAAATCCTGGGTTCAGATTATCAGATTGATTTATATACGGAATTTTTAGTTGATGTGAAGGTACTGGGATTATAATTATATTGAGTTAAATGCGGAATAAACTTCTCTTGTTACCTTGCCTGATTCTGATGTCGGCAATCTATAGTTGTGTCAACACGGATAATCATCCTGTTAAGCGTGATGTATCGACTGACAAAATATCCACAGATAAACAACAAACTGAGAAAAAGCCTGATGTCAGACAAGCTGCAAATACAGCCGTTGAAATCCTCCAAAAAGCTGAAGTGCCTGTTCTTTGTTATCATCGTATAAGTGAAAGTGCAAAAGGTGACTACTCTGTCAGCCCTGCAACATTTGAGGCACACATGAAGGTGCTGGCAGATAGTGGTTTTCAGTCTGTTTTGCCCGATCAGTTGTATGATTACCTCGTTTATAATAAAGCTTTACCTGAAAAGCCGGTGATGATCAGTTTTGATGATTCCAGAACAGAGCATGTTGAAATTGCAGCCCCTGTTATGGAACGGTTTGGATTTAAGGGTGTTTTTTTTATCATGACCATTACATATAATAAAAAGAATTATATGACAACAGATCAGATTAAACAACTTTCTGAGAATGGTCATACAATTGGGTTGCATAGCTGGGATCATACGATGGCAACAAAATACAAAGAAGAAAACGACTGGCTGCAACAGGTTGTCAATCCCAAAGCAAAACTGGAAGATATAACAGGTAAGCCTGTCTGTTACTGGGCGTATCCGAATGGAGTTTACGATCATCAGGCGGCAATGGAATTAAGCAGGTATTTTAAACTTTCGTTCATTTTGTCAAACAAATGTGACTCGATTCAACCTTTACAAACTGTTCGCCGTATGATTGTTCCGGAACTGACTCCTCAGGGTCTTTTGAAATCAATGAAACGTACGTTCTTCAGCGAGTAAGGAATAAAGGATCGTGAATAGTTATTAAATAAGTTCAACATGAGAAGTAAATTATTCTATCTTTTTATTTTCGTTTTATCTCTGTCGTTTATCGGATGTGTTCGCAATCCTACGCAGGAAGATAAGGAAGATGCTGGAGGACAAACATCAGAAAACACAACATCAGAAAAGGATATTAAGACAGAAGTTGTCACAATAGATACCCTTGCTTATCTGCAAAAAATAACAGCTTTGGCAAACGGAGACACCACCGGAATGTGGCCGGTCCAAAATCAGCCTTATCCGTTACCAGGGGCAATTTTACCGTTTAAAAGAATTGTAGCTTATTACGGTAATCTTTATTCAAAGAAAATGGGAGCGTTGGGCGAATATCCGCCGAAAGAGATGTGGGACAGATTGAATGCTGAAGTGAAGGCCTGGGAAACAGCCGATCCGGCTACACCGGTACAGCCGGCCATTCACTATATCGCGGTGGTGGCGCAGGGTATTCCTATGTCTGACGGGACTTACTGCAAACGCATGCCTGAGCTACAGATTGATTCTGCATTAGCAATTGCCAGAATGGGTGATGCCGTCGTTTTTTTAGACATTCAGGTCGGACTGAGCAATCTGCGACACGAAGTGCCTTTGTTGGAGAAGTATCTTAAGATGCCTCATGTTCATTTAGGTATCGATCCTGAGTTTTCGATGAAAGACGGGAACATTCCGGGGAAGAAAATTGGTTGGTACGATGCTGAGGATGTCAATTTTTGTTCGGAATACCTGGCTAAATTAGTCCGGGAAAACAACCTGCCTCCAAAGATGCTTATTGTGCATCGCTTTACGCAGGGTATGGTGAAAAATTATAAAAACATTAAACTGCATCCTGAAGTACAGCTTGTTATGCACATGGATGGATGGGGAGAGCCGGTGCTTAAGAACAGTACTTATAATCGCTATATATACAGGGAGCCGGTGCAATTTACCGGATTCAAGTTGTTTTATAAAAATGATTTGAAGAAATCACCCAACCGCATGCTTACACCACCGGAATTACTGAAATTAAAACCGCAACCGATATATATTCAATATCAGTAACGTAGTTTTAATTGATTATTGCGATTGTTGAATGTGACTAAATTAATCGCTTCTGTGGGATTAAGATATTAAAAAAGAAACACATGAAAAAAACCGCTGTATTTAATCCTCTTTCGATGCCTACTTATGTGATGGCAAAACCAACAGGCTCAATCTGCAATCTGAATTGCAGCTATTGTTATTACCTGGAAAAGGAAAATTTATATAAAGGAAAACAAAGCTACCACATGAGTGATGAAATTCTCGAAAGATACATCGAGAGTTACATCCAGGCGCAACCTGTTCCTGAAGTGCTTTTTACCTGGCATGGCGGAGAAACGTTGTTGCGTGATAAGTTATTCTACAATAAAGCCCTCGCATATCAGAAAAAACATGGTCGCGGCAGACGGATCGACAACAGTTTGCAAACCAATGGTGTACTGCTGACGGATGACTGGTGTAAATTTTTCAGAGACAATAATTTCCTGATCGGAATCTCAATTGATGGTCCGGAACATTGTCATGATGTATACCGTAAAAACAAGGGTGGAAGTGGTACTTTCAAACAGGTTATGCGCGGTATTGAATTACTTCAGAAACATGGCGTTGAATTTAATACACTTTCGGTGATCAATGATTATAATGTGGATTATCCGCTTGAAGTATATAATTTCTTTAAAGAGATAGGTAGTCGTTACATGCAGTTCTCACCTATTGTAGAGCGTATCCATAAGAACGATGTTCCAAGCGGACTGAAATTGATGGGACCTGAAGAGGAAGATGATTATGTGATTGCACCCTGGACTGTGGATGCCCGTAAATTTGGGAAATTTTACATTGATATTTTTGATGAGTGGGTACGCAAGGATGTAGGACGATATTTCGTGCAGATATTCGATGCTACCTTGGCAAATACGGTTGGAGAGCAGCCGGGTTCCTGTATTTATGCCGAAAAGTGTGGCCACGCTTCGGTGATGGAATTTAATGGTGATGTGTACGCTTGCGATCATTACGTTTTTCCGGAATATAAGCTTGGTAACATTAAACATAAGACGATTTTCGAGATGATGTTTTCGGAAGAACAACTTCGTTTCGGAGCCGACAAGCGGGATAAATTACCGACGCAGTGTAAGCAATGTGAGTTCCTGAAACTTTGCAACGGGGAATGTCCGAAAAATCGCATTATCAAAACTCCGACAGGCGAACCGGGCTTGAATTATCTTTGTGTCGGGTTTAAGATGTATTATCGTCATACCAAACCCTATATGGAATTTATGGCTAATGAGTTGTTTTTCAAACGTTCACCGGCCAATGTGATGGCCTGGGCCAGAAGCCGGAAGTGACTTATATGGTTTATAATAATATCTGCCCTACTTCTGGGAAATGATATTCAAAGCCTTTTTCCAGTAGTTTTTTAGGCTGCACCCGGCTTCCTTTCAACAGGATATCTGCCATTTCTCCGAAAAGGATTCTTAGTACAAATGCTGGCACTGCCGGAAACCAAAATGGTTTTTTCAGAATTTTAGACAGCGTTTTCATCATTTCTTTGTTGGTGATGTGTTGCGGTGCCACGGCGTTAAAAGGACCTGTAAATGTGTTATCTTCAATAGCTTTCAGGTATATTTCGCATAAATCATCGATATGAATCCAGGGTATGTATTGTTTGCCGCTGCCAAGAGAACTTCCTATTCCCATTTTGATGGGTAACAACATTTTCTTCAAAGCAGGTGCGTCATTACTCAACACCACACCTGTTCGGATTTTCACAGTACGGATACCAAGTTCCTGAAACCGGGCGGCTGCATTTTCCCATTGAAAACAGACATTTCCCAGAAAATCATGAGCAGCAGGCGCTTCTTCGTCGAAAATAGTGTCGCTGGTTACTGTTCCGTAATAGCCTGTTGCCGAAGCAGAAATAAAGGCTTTCAGCGGAACTTTATACAACAGAACTTTATCAAAAAGAAACCGGGTAGCATTCACACGGCTGTCTAAAATTTCTTGCTTCCGTCTTTTTGTCCATCGCGCTGCCCCGATATTAGCTCCTGCCAAATGAATGATATAATCCACAGAATCAAAAGCTTTCCGGTTGATGTCCTGATTCTCGGGATTCCAGTAAAAACAATCTTCCACATTAGAGTTCAGTATATTCGTTGTGAGTGTACGAACTCTATAACCTTGTGTTTTGAGTTTCTGCTGGAGATGTCCGCTGATGTATCCGGATGCTCCGGTAATGAGTACTGTTCGCTTCTTTGCCATGATTAATATTTTGTTTTTTCTATGGAAGCCTAAAGTTAAGCATATCCTGTATGAATTCCAAATCCTTTTTCAATTGTGGTATTTACTCAGGCATAAATTTGAAACAAATAAAATAATTGAAAGTTTACAAAATCTTTCATAATCAAACACTTCGTATATGCTTTAATGCGATGATCTTGTTGTTTTTACTTTTTTTAATTGATTTCTTTGTTTTTCGATCAATTTATATTATTTTTGCATCCCCAAACACCAAACTGACTTATGGTGTAACGGTAGCACTACAGATTCTGGATCTGTCTGTCCAGGTTCGAATCCTGGTAAGTCAACTAAAACGCCCGGTTATCAATTCAGATAAACCGGGCGTTTTTTTATTTTCTGGCAAGTTCTTCGATGGCTTTTTTTACCGCTTCATCATCTTTAAACAGGATAGGGAAGAATCCGGCATCACCCAGGATATTTCGTGAGATGTACGCCTTCAAACGTGTCAGGATGAAGTTTTCTGATTGTTTGATTTCCTTTGGTACCGCTTTTACACCTTTTTCTTCGGCATAGGCGACAAATTCCTGTAAAAGTGGCTGACTGTCCAGATACCTTAACATCGCTTTCCAGTCTTTATATTTGCTTAGTTGCTGTCTGTTTTTATCGGTGTAGGCAAAAGCAAACTGATATAAATGCGCGTAGTTGACAACTTTATTCAGATAAGGAGTAAATTCAGTCGTATCGCGAGGAATGAAAATGTCGGGCATGATACCACCGCCGCCATAAACAGTCCTGCCGGAAAGGGTCTTGTATTCAATGGTGTCTGCCTGATGTACACTGTCCTTCGTGTAGAATTCTCCATGCAGGAACCGGTTATACAAATCCATATTGTAATCTTCATTGTTTCCGATTTGATATGGTTTCTGGATGCTCCTCCCGGATGGGGTGTAGTATTTTGCCACGGTTAAACGGATTGCCGAACCGTCTGATAATGGTTTTTGCTGTTGTACAAGCCCTTTCCCGAATGATCTTCTGCCAATGACGGTTCCTCTGTCGTTATCCTGGATTGCCCCGGCAAAGATTTCACTGGCTGATGCTGAAAATTCATCAATCAGCACAACGACCGGATTACTGATGCAACTTCCTGTGCCGTCTGATTTCGCGTCGAAACGCGGATATGATTTACCTTCAGTGTAGACAATGAGTTGACCGGCAGGAAGAAATTCATTGATCATTGAAATAGCCCTTTCCAGGTAGCCGCCACTATTTTCACGTAAATCGATAATGAATTTGGTTGCGCCTTCTTTCTTCAGTTTGGCAATGGCCACAAGAAACTCGGAATAAGTTGATTCGCCGAATTTGTTGACTTTTATCAAACCGGTCTGAGGCGCTACCATATAACTGATGTCGACCGAACTGACCGGAATCTCACCCCGTGTGATGGTGTATGTCAATAGTTCTTTGGTGCCGTGTCTTCTGATGCCTAGTTTAACTTTGGTGTTGACTGGTCCGCGAAGTTTACGCAGTACCTTTTCGTTGTTAATCTGTTTGCCTGTAAATACCGAGTCGTCGACCATCACGATTCTGTCGCCGGCTAATAAACCTACCTTTTCAGACGGACCGCCACTGATGACCGAAATAATCATGATGGTGTCGTTTTGGATGTTAAACTGCACTCCAATGCCGGAGAAACTTCCTTCCAGTTCGTTGTTGACAATTTCAAGGTCCTTTGCCGGGATGTAAACCGAATGTGGATCCAGTTTTGCAATTAACTCAGTCGCCATTTCTTCGGTCAGGTCGTTTACATCTACAGAGTCAACATAATAACTGTCTATCAGTTGAAGTAGTTCTGATATTTTATTATCTGATGATGAAAAGTTCTTGAATAAATTACCAAATGCAGCATCCAGACCTCTTTGTTGCCTTGTTGCAATTAAATTGCCCAGCAAAATGCCGCTGATGAGTGCTGCCAGTACGATGATAACCAGTGAAAGATTTTTCTTTGTCATTGTGTCTGATCCTTTTTTTGTAAAAATAAGCTTATTCCTGATCCGGTTTAAGCAGTTCAACTTCGATACCTGCTTTTCGTAATAGTTCAACGCCATCCATGATGCGGTATTCCTCTCCGTAAACAACTCTTTTAATTCCGGCCTGAATGATTAATTTGGAGCATTCGATACAGGGCGATGCAGTTACATACAGGGTAGCGCCGTCGCTGCTGTTGTGTGAGCGGGCGATTTTGCTGATGGCATTGGCTTCTGCATGTAACACGTATGCTTTTGATACATTGTTCTCATCCTCGCATTTATTTTCAAATCCGGAGGGCGTCCCGTTGTATCCGTCAGAGATAATCATCTTGTTTTTTACCAACAATGCCCCAACCTTTCTTCTCTCGCAATATGAATTCTCCGCCCAAATGCGTGCCATGCGCATGTAACGCTGATCGAGTAGTTTTTGTTTTGTGTCCATTTTCTTTAATGTCTCCGGTCTCCAGTCTCCGGTCTCCAGTCTCCGGTCAGTAGCCTGATCTCTGGAGTCTGGTGACTGGAGTCTGGTGACAATTTATTCTAATAGTTCTTTTGCAAATTCCACCAGGTTTACACCTGAAAAATTCCCGGATGTCATCAGCAAAAGCGCAGAATTGTCGTATTGCATGCTTTTCAGTGTAGCCTGTAATGCTGATGAATCGGTATAAACATTGAGGTTATCTCCTCCGAAAGCATCTTTTACTTTTTCCGGATCAATGGGTTGCAATCCTTTGTGTTTGATAACTTCAGGGTTGAAATACACAAAAGCCACATCTGCTTCTTCCATACAACCTGCATATTGAGGCAGGAAAGCATCGGTCAGGCTGCTGAAAGTATGTAATTCCATACAGGCAACGAGTTTCTTAGCCGGGTATTGAGTTCTTACGGCATGCACTGTGGCTTTTAATTTTGAAGGAGAATGTGCAAAATCCTTGAATGCAACAGCATTGCTGGTTTCGCAAATTTTTTGCATCCGGTTCGAAGCACCCGGAAAATCGGAAATGGCGTTGTTAAACTGATCTTCGGTCACCCCGATTTGTTTACAGGCCAAACGGGCTGCATGCAGGTTTTGCAGGTTGTGTTCTCCGAAGATTTTTAAAGGCACATTCCCTTTACGCGTTTTCAAATAGGTTATTCCGTTCAGAATTTCATGCTCAGGCGTCTGATAAGGAAAAGGAACGATATCTCTACGCAGGTTATCCGTTATTTTCTGCAACTCCGGATCTTCTTTAAAATAAATCAGTCGTCCCTGTGTTTCCATCAAATCAACAAATTTGCGAAATTGCTCTACATAATTTTCAAATGTAGGGAATACATTGATGTGATCCCAAGCGATACCGGTCAGGATAGCAACGTGAGGTTTGTACAGGTGAAACTTCGGACGCAGATCGATAGGAGAGGTCAGGTACTCATCTCCTTCAAATACGGCAATCCGGGATTCGTAGGATAGTTTCACCATGTTGTCAAAGCCTTCTATTTGAGCTCCGACCATATAATCAGCTTCAATTTTTAATTTTTTGAGCACATACAAGATCATCGCGGTGGTGGATGTCTTACCATGACTGCCGCCTACTACTATTCTGGTTTTGTTGCGGGTTTGCTGATAAAGATATTCCGGAAAAGAATAGATTTTCAGTTTCAGTTCTTTTGCGCGAATGAGCTCCGGGTTATCCTCACGGGCATGCATTCCCAAAATCACAGCCGACAGGTTTTTATTAATTTTTTCCGGGAACCAACCTGTTTTTTCCGGAAGTAAACCATGTTCTTTCAACCTGCTGTAAGATGGTTCGAAGATTTCATCATCTGAGCCGGTTACTACATAATTTTCTTTTTTACTGATGGCAATGGCCAGGTTGTGCATGGCTGCTCCACCAATGGCTATGAAATGTACACGCTGCATATTGATTTGTCAGAATACGGTTTTTATTTAATTTTGTACCGGTTTAAAAGAATCAGCAAAAGTAATAAAAAATTAAGTAACAATGAACATATATAAAATTGAAGCCGGACATTTTAACGCCGATGGAGGGGCTTGTTTCGGAGTTGTGCCGAAGCGGGTGTGGAAAAAGCGTTATCCGTGCGATGAGGATAATTTTTGCAAACTGACCATGCGTTGTTTGCTTATCGATACAGGAGAGAAAAAAATCCTGATTGATACAGGAACCGGTAATAAGCAAAAGGATTACCTGCGTTTTTATGGTATAAAGGAAATTGTGGATTTTGAGGTGGCATTGCAGGATTTCGGTCTGAGCTGTAACGATATTACAGATGTTATTTTAACCCACCTGCATTTCGACCATTGCGGCGATTGCACGAGGTATAATGAAAATAAGGAATTGGTGCTGACTTTTCCCAATGCCGATTATTGGGTAGGGAAAACCCAGTGGGAAAATTTTCTGAATCCGAATGTCAGGGAAGGCGATTCTTATTTTCCGGAGAATATGTTGCCGGTTCAGGAAGCCGGTCGCCTGAAACTGGTAACCGATACCACGGATGTTTGTCCGGATGTAACGCTGAAATTGTTTAATGGTCATACGCCGGGTCAGTTGGTCACCTATATCAGCAAAGGAGATAAAACCTTTGTTTATGCGGGTGATGTAATTCCTGCTGCACCCAATGTCCCGCTGGCCTGGGTGTCGGCATACGATACTTTTCCGGTGACTTCCATGACAGAAAAGAAAATTTTGCTCGACGAAGCTATCGCACACAATCAAATCATTATTTTCGAGCATGATGCCTATACTGAATGTTGTACGGTAACCGAATCAAACGGTAAATATAAGGTGTTGGAAACCGGTACGTTGGATTCGTTTTTGTAAAATACCTTGTTTATGGTATTGAATTACGCCAAAAAGGGTATTGGGAGCTTGTTCCGGTACCCTTATTTTTGTATCGTAATTAATAAGATAAAATTAAAGGTATGAGTAATAATGCATTTTGTCCGATATCATTCAAGAAAATTGATGAACATGTAGCTCGGTTAAACGGATTTTTTACCGTTATTCTGTTGGTTGTTTTTTTGCTTACATTCAGTATCATTCCAGTGTTGTTCTTAGTTGCTGATTTTTTTGTACGTAGCATTGAAAAACCACAATATAGTCCGCTGGCGATTGTTTCAAAGTTTATACTGACTAAATTGAAGGTAAATCCGCAATTGATCAATGCTGGTCCGAAGATCTTCGCTGCCCGCATCGGATTGTTATTCTCTGTGATAATCAGTCTGGCAGTTCTATTCGGCTTGAATACTGCCGCAGTCGTTTTTACCATTGTTTTCGGAATATGTGCTCTGCTGGAAGCCGCTGTCGGTTTCTGTGTGGCATGTAAAATTTATCCTCTGGTTTATCGTTTGATTTATCAAACTGATTTCAGAAAAAAGAATTTAAATTCTGATTTTCAGATTTGACACTGTTGTTGTTTGGTAAACATTTTAAAAATATACAAATCTAAGACCTCTTGTTACGCTCAGGATCAAATTGTTTTTACCGGAGAACAATCATTTGAAAATATCAATTAAATAAATATTCATGCAAAAAATATTAGCCCTAACATAAATTTATCTCTGATTTCATTTATATTTGTGAGTCGTTAGATCAAAACACAGAAAATTATGTTTGAAAGATTTAAAACTCACCTGACAAAAGTGTTGTCCGAAATAGAATCCGCCGGTCTGTACAAGAACGAGCGGATTATTTTGTCTCCGCAGGGCGCTGTTATCCGGGTGTCGGATGGCAAAGAAGTGCTGAATTTTTGCGCGAACAACTATCTGGGGTTGTCGAATCATCCGGAATTGAAAGCCGCCGCGACAGAAGCGCTGGAAACGCATGGTTACGGCATGTCTTCTGTACGGTTTATCTGTGGTACTCAGGATCTCCATAAACAACTTGAAACTGAAATCTCCCGGTTTTTCGGTACGGAAGATGCTATTTTATATGCTGCCTGTTTTGATGCCAATGGTGGGGTTTTTGAGCCTTTATTGACAGAAGAAGATGCTATCATTTCCGATGCCCTGAATCATGCTTCGATTATCGATGGAGTGCGTTTATGCAAGGCGCAACGTTACCGCTATGCCAATGCGGATATGGATGAGTTGGAACAGCAGCTTAAACTGGCTCAGCAGCAACGTTTTCGCCTGATTGTTACCGATGGCGTGTTCTCTATGGATGGCAATGTGGCGCCTCTTGATCGTATATATGAGCTGGCAAAACAATATGATGCGATTGTCATGGTGGATGAATCACATTCAGCAGGTGTTGTGGGTGAAACAGGTCGTGGTGTAACAGAATTGTATAACTTAAAAGGTAAAATCGAAATCATAACCGGAACCCTGGGTAAAGCCTTCGGAGGAGCTATCGGTGGTTTTACAACCGGGAAAAAGGAAATCATTGATCTGTTGCGTCAACGTTCCCGTCCCTATCTTTTCTCAAATTCAATTCCGCCTATGGTTGCAGCTGCCGGCATCAGGATGTTTCAACTGATGGAGACAACCAATGAGCTTCAGGAAAAGTTGCATCAAAATACAGCTTATTTTGTTTCAAAAATGAAAAAGGCAGGTTTTGATATCAAACCGACGGCATCGGCTATTTGTGCTGTGATGTTATACGATGCCAAACTGGCACAGGAATTTGCAGCCCGGATGCTGGATGAGGGGATTTACGTGGTTGGATTCTATTATCCGGTAGTGCCGAAAGATCAGGCGCGCATCCGGGTTCAGCTCTCTGCCGCCCATACCGCTGTGCAATTGGATCAGTGCGTTGATGCCTTTTGCAAAACCGGAAAGGAATTAGGATTGTTGAAAAACAAATAATGATAAATTAATTTATGATTTACTGGAGAGCTCACGAACAGCATTTATCCTCAAAATAGTAAATCGTAAATAAAAAAACAGTAAAAGTAAATAAGATGCAACGAACATGACAAAATTTAAACAATTTTGATCCACAGGGAAATGTTTAAATTTTATTTTGTAAGTTCCATGTGACCATAAAAAAGCAATTATAAACATATGAAATCCCTTGTCAAACTCCGTCCTGAAAAAGGCATCTGGATGCAGGATATGCCCATGCCGCATGTTGGGATCAACGATGTGTTGATTAAAATCAAAAAAACAGCCATTTGTGGCACCGATTTACATATTTACAAGTGGGATGCCTGGTCGCAGCGCACCATCAAAACACCCATGATTATCGGACATGAATATGTAGGTGAGGTGATTGAGAAAGGTCGCGGAGTGAAGAATATTCAAATTGGCGACCGCGTTACGGGCGAGGGACATATCGCCTGCGGTCATTGCCGGAATTGCAGACGGGGTAAATTGCACGTGTGTGAAAATACCATCGGAGTGGGAGTGAACAGGGATGGTTGTTTTGCCGAATACCTTTCGTTGCCGGCGTCCAATGTTGTTAAACTAGACTCCCGTATTTCCGACGATATGGCAGCCATCATGGACCCGTTCGGAAATGCGGCGCATGCGGCTTTGTCATTCCCTCTGATCGCTGAAGATGTGTTGATTACAGGTGCCGGATTAATAGGTTGTATGGCAACAGCGATCTGTCGTTTCGCGGGTGCGCGCAATATCGTGGTAAGCGACCTGAGCGATTACCGTCTGAATATTGCCAGACAAATGGGCGCTACGCTGACGATCAACCCATCGAAAGGAGAAACCATAGAAGGAGCCATCAAGCAGTTGCGTATGCATGGTTTTGATATCGGACTGGAAATGTCGGGTTCACCGGTAGCCTTCGAAAGCATGCTGGAAAACATGTATAATGGGTCGAAGATAGCTTTACTCGGGATTTTACCTGAATCTACATCTGTAAACTGGGATACAGTTATTTTTAAAGCATTAACTATCAAAGGAATTTATGGCCGGGAAATGTGGGAAACCTGGTATCAGATGGAGCAAATGCTGATTACGGGGATTGATTTGTCTCCCGTTATCACGCATCGTTTTCACGTCGATGATTTTCAGCAGGGATTTGAGGTAATGGAAAGCGGGATGTGCGGGAAAGTCATCCTGGATTGGAACTGAACTTTCCGGAACATCCCGCTTTCGGGTAAGTATTCTGATTAAGAACTATACGCCCAGCGATGCCCTGGCAGCCTCAATTTTTTTGTTGGCAGCAGCATCCGCCGCATCATAGTCAGCACGTGATTGCATGTCTCCGCGCACTTCGATATAAAATTTGATTTTCGGTTCTGTTCCTGAGGGGCGAACGGAGATTTTGGTTCCATCTTCTGTAAAATATTGTAGTACATTGGATGTGGCCGGCATATCCAGATCAATGACTTTTCCGGTAGCAACATTGGTTTGTTTCAGCGTTTTGTAATCTTTGATAATTTTGATTGCCGAACCTGCCAGTTCTTTTGGTGGGTTACTGCGGAAATCGCTCATGATCTGCTGAATTTCTTCCGCACCCGATTTACCTTTTCTGACAACAGAAATACCCTTCTCTTTTCCGTAACCATATTCCAGATAGATGTCCTGCAATAACTGATATAAAGTTTTGCCATTATCTTTTGCCCAGGCTGCAATTTCAGCCATCAGCGTACAGGAAGAAACGCCGTCTTTGTCGCGTACAAAAGTTTCAGGAAGGAATCCGTAGCTTTCTTCTCCACCTCCGATGTAGTCCATTTTATCTTCATTTTCCCGGATAACGCCTGCAATCCATTTAAAACCGGTATAGCAATCGAAACATACTACCCCGTTCCTTTCTGCAATTTCTTTGATGATCTCGGTGGTGACAATTGTTTTTACAACGTATTCTTTGCCTTTTAATCTGCCGAGTTCTTTCCATCTGCGGATGAGGTAATACACGAAAAGGAGGGCTGTCTGGTTGCCGTTTACCAGAATCCACTGATTTTTATCATCCTTGATGGCAATTCCCATTCGGTCGGAGTCGGGGTCGGTAGCCATAACCAATTCGGCATCCGTTTCGATGGCTCTCTTAATGGCCATGTCGAGTGCGGCAGGTTCTTCGGGGTTCGGAGAATAAACTGTCGGAAAATTACCGCTCACCACATCTTGTTCGGGTACGTGAATGATATTGGTAAACCCATATTCTTTCAAAGCCCATGGAACAAGCTTAACCGCCGTTCCGTGTATCGGGGTAAAGACAATTTTCATGTCGTTATTCCTTTTGATGGAACCAGGAGAAAGTATAAGTGTCTTTATTTTTTCTATAAATAATTTATCCACTTCTTCCCCGATGATTTCAATTAAATCAGGGTTACCGTTGAATTTGATGTCGTTTACGTTCGTTATTTTCGTGACTTCGCTGATGACATTCTCATCATGCGGAGCAATCATCTGGGCGCCGTCATTCCAATAGGCTTTATATCCATTATATTCTTTCGGGTTGTGAGAAGCTGTCAGTATAATGCCACTCTGACATCCGAAATGGCGGATGGCAAAAGAAATTTCCGGTGTCGGTCTTAAATCTTCAAATAAATATACCTTGATGCCGTTGGCAGAAAAAATATCAGCAGAAATTTCGGCAAACTTCCGGCTGTTGTTGCGGCAGTCGTGACCGATAACCACCGAGATTTGCGGTAGATTGCCGAACTGAGCCTTCAGGTAGTTGCTTAAACCTTGTGTAGCAGCGCCTACAGTATAGATATTCATGCGGTTGGTTCCTGCACCCATGATACCACGTAAACCACCGGTTCCGAATTCAAGGTCGCGGTAAAATGATTCGATCAGTTCTGTTTTATCCTCAGCGTCGATCATACGGCGAACAGCTTCTTTCGTTTCAGTATCATAATTGCCGTCAAGCCAGATTTGAGCTTTTGCCAATACCTCGTTTAATAATGCATTGTTTTCCATATCGCTAAAATTATAAATTATAAGTATTATTTGTCTCCGGTCTCCGGTCATTTTCAGAAAGCAAAGTTAAAAGATTTTCTGTGAAAAATCGAAAGCAAAGTAAAAAATGTGAATAGCTTTCAGCTCTCCCTTCTCCGTTGTCTGCTATTCACTATTCGTTATTCACTAATTTTCGCCTGACAAAATAGCAGTAAATATTAAAAAAAACTTATGGGTATTAATTTTGTTATAGTAATAAGCCAAATTCAAGCTAAATAAAAATATTTCCATACTTTTGTTAGGGAAATCAATTCGATGATATATGACAGTCAACTATTCTGAACAATTACATAATGTACTGCAATACAGTACACAGGAAGCCGAGAGATTAGGTAATAACTATGTGGGCCCCGAACATCTGTTGTTGGGATTGCTTCGCAACGGGCAAGGCAAAGCCATAGAAATTCTGCAGAATCTGCGGGTAAACCTTCCAAAGATTAAGCAAGCGATTGAAAGTCAGATTCGTACGGATAAAGAGCCGGGTGGAGATAAAATTCCCGTGTTGAAAAGTACCGAACGTATCAAAAAAATAATGGAACTCGAAAGTCGCATGTTTGATGCCGACGTGGCAGATACGGAACATCTCCTGCTTGCCATTTTGAAAGAAAAAAACAACTTAGCTGTGGATGTACTCAATGCAGAAAATCTGACTTATGATGAGGTAAAATCATATCTGGAGTCGCCCAAGCCCGAAGGACCGGTAATGGGAGCCGGCTTTCATGATGAGGACGACGAAGATGAAGACCCGCGTTCGCAACAAAAAACGCCACCGGCAGGCGGACAAAAACATTCGGATACACCGGCGCTTGATACATTCGGGGCTGATATTACCAAAGCGGCCATTGAAAACCGTCTGGACCCGATTGTAGGCCGTGAACGTGAAATTGAACGTCTGGCGCAGATATTAAGTCGTCGCAAGAAAAATAATCCGGTACTGATCGGTGACCCCGGTGTCGGTAAATCGGCTATCGTGGAGGGACTTGCCCTGCGCATTATCCAGCGAAGGGTTTCACGTGTCTTGTTTGATAAGAGAGTTGTCGCGCTGGATATGGCTTCTATTGTGGCCGGTACAAAGTACCGCGGTCAGTTTGAGGAACGTATCAAAGCCATTTTGAATGAATTGCAGAAAAATCCCAATGTGATTTTGTTTATCGACGAAATCCATACTATTGTGGGTGCCGGAGGAGCTCCGGGCTCGCTGGATGCTGCTAACATGCTGAAACCGGCTCTGGCAAGAGGCGAAATTCAGTGTATAGGTGCAACTACGCTCGATGAATACCGCCAGAGTATTGAAAAGGATGGCGCACTTGAACGCAGGTTCCAGAAAATCATGGTTGATCCGACCACTTCTGAAGAGACTTTACAGATTCTGGAAAATATTCAAGACCGGTATGAATATCATCATAATGTGAGATATACGCCTGAGGCCATCAAAGCCTGTGTGCGACTTACTGATCGTTACATCACCGACCGTTGTTTCCCGGATAAGGCGATTGATGCTCTCGATGAAGCCGGATCGCGTGTACACATCGGTTCTGTTTCCGTTCCTGCCGAAATTGAGGAGCTGGAAAAGAAGATAGAAGAGCTGAAAAAAGAAAAAATGAAAGTCCTCAGCGAACAAAAATATGAGCTTGCCGGTCCTATCCGCGATCAGGAAAAACAATGTCAGTATCAATTGGAGGATGCCATCAGGCGTTGGGAGAAGGAATCGCAACTGCATCCCGAAACGGTTGACGAAGAGCAGGTTGCCGAGGTGGTTGCCATGATGTCGGGTGTGCCGGTACAACGCATTGCCCAGGCAGAAGGATTGAAGCTCCGCCAGATGAAGGATGAACTGATAAGAAGGGTAATCGGTCAGGATGAAGCGGTTAATAAAATTGTGAAAGCCATTCAGCGCAATCGGATTGGATTGAAAGATCCCGGAAAGCCAATAGGGTCATTTATTTTCCTGGGACCAACCGGTGTGGGAAAAACACATTTGGCCAAGGTGCTTTCTGAATTTATGTTCGACAGTCAGGATGCCCTCATCCGCATGGATATGAGTGAATACATGGAGAAATTCTCAGTTTCCCGTCTGATCGGAGCTCCTCCGGGATATGTGGGATATGAAGAGGGTGGTCAGCTCACTGAAAGGGTTCGTCGTAAACCCTATTCAATCGTGCTTTTCGATGAAATTGAGAAAGCGCATCAGGATGTGTTTAACCTTTTGCTGCAAATAATGGACGAAGGTCGTTTGACCGACAGTTTAGGCCGCAGAATTGATTTTAAGAATACCATCATCATCATGACATCTAACGTCGGGACCCGTCAGTTGAAAGATTTTGGCAAGGGCGTTGGTTTCAATATCGATTCCAATCTGGAAATGGATTCTGAATACTCCCGGGGTGTAATTCAAAAAGCCTTGAACCGTACATTTTCACCGGAGTTTTTGAACCGGGTGGACGAAATCGTGATGTTCGACCAGTTGAATAAAGAAACCATCAAGAAAATTATCGATTTGGAATTGAAAGGTTTGTTCAGTCGTGTGACCAATTTGGGTTACAAGATAGAATTATCACCCGAAGCCAAAGATTTTATTGCCGAAAGGGGTTATGACGTTCAGTTTGGCGCCCGACCTTTGAAAAGAGCTATCCAGCGTTATCTCGAAGATCAGTTGGCAGACATTGTTCTCTCCGGGGAAGTTCATGAAGGCGATACGATTCTGATGGAATTGAATGAGGCAAAGGATGGGGTGAAAGCCAGGATTGTTTCTGCAACAGTCGTTAATTAAAAACTGAAAGCGGAAAACGGAGAACGATTAGTGCAGTTAGAGTATTAAACCAAAACTAACCATATAATCAATTTCGTTTTCCGCTTTCCGTTTTAGCTTTTATTACCACCGTTTCAACTCATTATATAGCCGTTGAATCGGCAACCCCATCACATTAAAATACGAACCGTTAATTTGTTCCACTGCGATAAAGCCTATCCACTCCTGCACACCGTAGGAGCCGGCTTTGTCGTAAGGAGCGTAGTGCTCCAGATAATAATCAATTTCCGCATCGTTCAATCTTGCAAACTTTACCTCGGAGATGGTGTGGAAAGTCCGGCGACGCAAGTTTGTACTGATGCACACACCAGTGATAACCTGATGTGTTTTTCCTGAAAGTCTTTGCAGCATTTTGAAAGCATCCGCTTTATCTACCGGTTTCCCAAGCACTTTGCCATCCAGAAAAACGATTGTGTCGGCTGTAATAACCATCAATTCATCATTGAGCATGTTTTTGTAAGCATCCGCTTTTTTTTCAGCCAGATACATGGGAATTTCAACACCGTTGAGATCAGGTGGGTAGCTTTCATCCACATTCATGGGTAAGACTTCAAAATTCAGATTGATGCCACGCAGTAATTCCTGTCGCCTGGGAGAAGCAGAGCCCAGTACGATTTTGTATTTCTTCAGGTTGTCTAACATGATGTAAATGGTTATTGTATGCTAAATAGATTGAAAAGTCTGATTCCTGTTTCTTTCGCAAGCAGAAAATAAAAAACAGGACTATAAAGTAAGCCGATAAACATAATAAACTTGGTTAATACCGAAGCCTGATGATAGTCTGCCGGTTTTTTAGCTCTGATTGTCAGATAAGTTAAAAAGCATAATGGTAATGCCAGTCCGAAAATAATGTATTTGAGCGTAAGATTTCCTTCAAAGCCGATATAGGATTCATTCACAAAGAATAACAGGAAAAGTGTGGTCAGAATCATCAGTGTTACAATGAATTTTGTTGCTGTTTTTCCCCAGACAATCGGCATGGTACGGCATTCAAGTTCCCTGTCGCCATATTCATCTTCCATATCTTTGATAATTTCCCTGATCCAGGTCAGCAATAAGGAAAAACCGGCAAATCCTCCGGTCCATGCATATAATTGAGCCGGAATAGGAGTGTTGTATATCAAATCGCTGTAACGTATCTCAAGCAGTGCAACTTCGCAAACGGCAACAATAATAACCGAAAGTGCAGCAATAAAAGCAATGACTAAATTGCCTATAATCAGTTGTCGTTTGTAGCTGGCAGAATAGAACCAGAGTAATCCAGGGATGACCACGAAAATAAAGGCCAGCGAAGCACTTTTCAGTTTCCATGCCAGCAACAATCCGATGACAACTCCACATAAAGTAAATAACTGATGCATCAGCATGGCAGCTCGTTTCGAAATACTTTTACCAACCAATACAGAGCCTGGTTTGTTAATTGTATCGATTTTAACATCAAAATAATCATTCAGTACATAGCCGCCGGCTGCAATCAAAACAGAAGCAGCAATCAGCAAATAGAGATGTAATTGTTCGTTATGCAAATCAAAACCGTAAGTTTCCAGTAAAGGCACAAGCACAAACTGCCGGATCATAAATTGGATTAATATGATAAATAGCAGATTCTGAACTCTTATCAGCTTAAGGTATTTGAGCATGCGTTCTAAGTTTTATTTCAGAAAAGTACCCCGACGGAGAATACCATGTTTCCGTTTCGGATATCCGGTACCGGGTTCGTGGCTGAATACCTGATCGGAGTCATTTTGTAACCGGTTTCAGAAGCAATGTTGACAATTGAATTCTTGTAATTTACTTCAGCAAAGAGTTGAAATAGGCGGAGTACCCTGAACTTTGCCCCGAAACCAATCTGAAAATTCAACTGGACAGGGTTAATAAGCTGGGTAATGTCGACACGACGGTCACTCGTCTGGAACGATGAAGCTTGATGAAACTCAGTTGCAGCAAGGCGATAAGCTGTTGTTATACCCCCCTGGGCATAGTAAGTCGTTTTTTCAAAAGGTAGTGAGTTTATCCGGATTAAAACAGGGATTTCGAGAGACGGAAAATTCATTCTGAAGTTGTTCTTTGTATTTTGATCAGCTAAAGATAAAGAATCGAAAACATATCCTCCGGGCAGTATGAAATTCAACCCGCTTACCAATGAAAATAAACGGCTGGATTTATATTCGGCTACGAAGCCAAATCCTCCTGTTATTGTTGCTCCATCTGTTTGTAAATCATCATGATCAGTGTCTAACCAGGAAATAACCGGGCTGACGGTTGCACCTAACAGAAATTTACCTGTTTCCGCTTTGTTATTGCTGTTCTGAGCATAAGTTACCGGCATCAGAACCAGCCCTATCAGTAAAATCAGATTACGCATAGTATTTAATTTGTTTTATTTGCAAAAATAAAGTATTTTTCTTTATCTTTGCGAAACTCTACTACTATTTCCTGAATTGATGTATAAAATCTGTCTTCGTTTTGTATTTATCTCATTCTTAGTGATGCAGTTCAGTTCGTGTGTAACTGCACGCAAAGTGAATTACATGCAGGAGCCGAATAATATCATTCCAACGTACAGGGATAGTTTGGTTTATGAAGATTACCGGCTGAAAACCGGAGATAAATTATTTGTCCGGGTTTACTCGACTCACGAAGAAACAAATGCGCTTTTTAACGGTCCATACAACCAGCTGGTGTCGACAAATCTGGATGCCAATCCGCACACTGATTTATACGCCTATACAGTACAGCCGAATGGCAGTATTGTTTTTCCCATGATTGGAGAAGTTTCTGTTGCCGGAAAAACAGTAAGAGAGGCAACAAGAACACTGGAAAAAGCTATTGAACCTTTATACGTATTCAGCACCGTTGAGTTACGCGTGCTGAACCGTTATTTCAGTGTGATAGGTGCAAACCGAACCGGTCATTATCCGATTATCCGGGAGAAAATTAATATTTTTCAGGCGCTGGCTATGGCCGGTGATGCCGGTACCTATGCCGACAGGAGTAAAGTGCGTATTATACGGGAAACGGAAAGCGGCACCATAGTAAAAATGTTTGACTTGCGCAGCAGGGATATTGTTCATTCTGAATTTTATTATATTGAGCCCAATGATGTTATATATATTCAGAGGCTCGATGAGCAGTTTTTCAGCATACTGAATTTGCCGTCTTTAATAGCGACAACTATTTCGACGCTTTCACTCGGAATATTTACATATAATTTATTATTCCCGGCGTCGGGAGGTAATTAGGCAGTAAAAGATCAATCTGATATGATACAGAAAAAATACATCCTCATTTTTCCCCTCATCATACTGCTGTTGAGTTCCTGCTACAGTTACCGGCATGTCGGTTTGCTGCAGAAGCAAAATAAGCATTTACCGAAATATGAGGAAATTTCATACGAAGAATACAGGATAAAAATCAATGATGAGTTACTGTTCAGATTAATCACTTCAGATGAAACGATTTCCAGACTGATAGCTGGTAATCAAGGCATATCAGGATCCCAGAGTAATGTGTCATACAGGATTTATCCTGACGGAACGGTTGATCTGCCGTTTTTAAAGAACATACCGGTTGTCGGATTAACACTGAATGAGGCAGCAAAAGTTATTGAATCCAGATTTAAAGAGTTAATTCCTGATGCTGCGGTTAAACTTACATTGGCAAATAAAAATTTCACGGTGATTGGAGAAGCAGGAACTGGAGTGTATCCCATTTTTAAGGATAAACTAACCTTGTTTCAGGCCTTATCGATGTCAGGTGAAATTACTTATACCGGAGATTATAAGGAAGTCAGAATCATCAGGGAGACAGAGAAAGGAACAGAAGTCCTTGAGTTTGATATTCGTCCGGCGAGTATCATCAATTCTAAGTATTATTATATCTATCCGAATGACATTATTTATGTGCAGCGAAATCCTGCAAGTTTTTATAAAGTAGATAATTACAGTTCATTTATTACGTTAATATCATCGTCGTTGAGTTTGTTGTTCACTGTTTTTTTCTATTTCAGGTAGAATTTTCAAAGAAACACATTTCTTCGTGACAGAAATTTCAATGCAACAGGTATGGAAGAAACAAAAAAGAATATAGATAAACAGGTTTTTCAGGAAGAAGAATCCTCATTCGACATCATGGAATGGGTAATGCATTTCGTGAGTCACTGGTACCTTTTTCTGGTCGGACTGGCTGTTACGATGTCGCTGGCATATATGCAAAACAGGAAATGGCTTCCTGAGTTTAAATCCGGTGGTACGGTTATTATCGATGAGAGCAGGTCAATGATGAACAGTGCGCAGGTATTGATGCAGGGCTTTGGTATTCAGGAAAGTTACCGGAACGTAAACAATCAGGTGATTATGATTGGTTCTTATGACCTGATGGGAAGGGTTGTCGACAGTTTACCTCATTTTCAGACAGAATACATCTCCAAAGGCAGGTTCAGAACCAGAAATTTATATGATTGGTCGCCTATCCTCATCGAACCTGACTATATCGCCCCTGAAGCTTACGGAATGTTGTTTAAAATCAATATACACATTGATGGTACATTTACAATTACATCCGAAGATGAGAGGTTATCAAAAAGTTTCAGTATCAATGGACGGTTGGGGCAATTAACGCAGCATCAGTTGATGTTTATTACTGTGAATGATGTAAACGGAGATATTACAGAAGAAGAGCTTTATTTCAGATTCAGAACCAAGGTGTCGTTGATTGACGAGTTTTCATCCAGATTGAGGCTGAATTTTGTGAATGAAGGTTCATCGGTGCTTGAAATTTCACTGGTTAGTCAAACCCCGCAGCGGGACGTTGATTTTATAAACAAACTTTGCGAAATCTATCTGATATCGAATCTGGAAAGAAAAAATGATGCAGCAACAAAAACTATCAACTTTATTGATGAGCAGTTGGAAAATGTGTCGAAATCGCTTGCAATATCGGAAGATGATCTCACTTCTTTCAGAAAACGGAATCAGATTATTGATGTGGGTAGTCTGTCGGGCGAATTACTTACAAAGGCTACAGCTTATGACAATGAATTAAATCAGATCAGATTAAAGGAAACTTACCTGAGTTACCTGGATAAATACATCCGTACTAACCTCAGTGAAGGAACAATTGTGGCTCCAACAAGCCTGGGACTAAATGAGCCCATGTTGATGTCGCTTGTTCAACAAATCAATGACCTTATTATCAAAAGGAGTGAGTTGAGTGAAAAAAACATGTTTTATGCCAAGTATACCCGTGATATTGAAAATGTGAAGGTTGCAATAAACGAGGTGGTCAGGAATATGCAAACTTCTAATGATTTGCAAAAACAGGATTTAAACCGTCGTTTGGCAGATGTACAAAGACAAATTCAGAATCTTCCTGAAAAAGAACTGGAAATGATTGGTATAGAAAGGAATTACCGGATGAACGACAGTTATTATACCATGTTTCTGCAAAAACGTGCAGAAGCACAGATTTTGAAGGCTTCTAACACACCTGATAATAATATTCTTGATCGTGCCAGAACAACTTCTGTAACTAATCAGGGAGCCAAGTCGAAGACAACTATGATTTTGTTGTTGCTTGGTGTTTTGTTGCCGGCAGGTTATGTTGTGTTAAAAGAGTTGATGAATAATGCAGTCAGAACGACTAAAGACGTAGATAGATATTGTGTTTTCCCATTGATAGGTTTGGTTCGGCATACGAACTCCCAAAGCCCCTATATTGTTTCGGATTATCCCAGATCATCTTTTACAGAGATGTTCCGTATCATCAGAACCCGGGTTGAGTTTCTGGCTAAAAGGAAATCTGATATTACGATTATGATTACCTCTTCGGAGTCGGGTGATGGAAAAACTTATTTTTGTATCAATATGGCTTGTATTTACGCGATGGCAAGTCCGAAAACATTGCTGGTAGATATGGACATTCGTAAACCAAGTGTGTATAAACGTCTTGGTTGTGAAAATAATATGGGTGTTTCAAACTACCTTGCCAATCAATGTACGCTGGATGAAATCATAGTCAGACCTCCCGGAGCGGAGTTTGATTTCATTACGGCAGGGACTGTTCCTCCCAATGCGGGTGAGCTGATTCGCTCGGATAATCTCGTGGAAATGTTTGATGAACTAAGGAAAAGATATGAGTTTATTATTGTGGATACCAGTCCGATTGGCGTTGTAGCCGATGCTTATTCTTTTGCTTCGATGTCTGATATCAACTTGTTTGTAATCAGGAGTAATAAAACAAATAAGTTGTTTTTGCGCAATTTGTCCAATCAGCTTAAAGCGGATGATGTTACTAATTTCTATTCGGTTTTAAACGATGTGGAAGTTGACTCAGGCAGCTATTCCCAATACTATTCGAGAAAATACGCATATGGCAGGAACAAGAGTTACGGTGTCGGAGCCTATGGTTATGGATATGGTTATGGATACGGTTACACTTCGGGATCAGGTAAAAATAAAGGTAAGAGTTCAGATTCTTATTATCAGTATTATCAGGATGATGCAAAGGATATTTAAATTAGTGTCTGTAGAATAGCAAAAGAGAATTATAATCAGATGAAAATAGCGATAGTTGGAACAGGATATGTAGGATTGGTTTCAGGAGCATGTTTTGCTGAGATGGGGGTAAATGTGACTTGTGTAGATGTGAATACCGAAAAAATAGAAAAACTGCAACAGGGCATTGTTCCTATTTATGAGCCCGGGCTGGATGATTTGGTGGTAAGAAATTCGGAAGCCGGTCGTTTGCGTTTTACCACAAAGCTTACTGATGTGCTTGACGATGTCGAAGTGGTTTTTAGCGCGGTGGGAACTCCTCCTGATGAGGATGGTAGTGCAGATTTAAGATACGTACTGGAAGTTGCGCGCACTGTTGGCCGTCACATGAAACAATACGTTCTGCTGGTTACAAAAAGTACGGTTCCTGTAGGAACAGCCTTGCTCGTTAAACAAACCATCAGAGAAGAACTCGATAAAAGAGGCGTTGATATCCCGTTTGATGTGGCTTCCAATCCCGAATTTCTGAAAGAAGGAGATGCCATCAGCGATTTTATGAGTCCCGACAGGGTTGTGGTCGGAGTGGAAAGTGAAAATGCACGGGAACTAATGACTCGTCTGTACCGTCCGTTCCTGCTGAATAATTTCAGGGTTATTTTCATGGATATACCGTCTGCAGAAATGACCAAATATGCTGCCAATGCCATGTTGGCTACCCGTATCAGTTTTATGAACGATATAGCGAATCTTTGTGAATTGTTGGGGGCAGATGTGGGAATGGTAAGAAAGGGAATCGGAACGGATGCGCGTATCGGTAGCAAGTTTTTGTATCCCGGATGTGGTTATGGAGGTTCCTGTTTTCCCAAGGACGTGAAAGCTCTGATCCGGACAGGCAAATCGAAAGGATACGATCTGAAAGTGTTACGTGCTGTGGAGGATGTGAATACCAGACAGAAAGAAGTGCTGTATCATAAACTTTGCAAGTATTTTCCTGAAGGTCTGAAAGATAAAACAATTGCAATATGGGGATTGAGTTATAAACCCAACACCGATGATATGCGTGAAGCCCCGTCATTGGTTTTGATAGAAAAACTGCTCAGAGCAGGAGCCCGGATAAGAGTCTTTGACCCGGTTGCCATGCAGGAAGCAGAAAAAACAATGAACAGACTGATGCCGGATCTGCCTCTTTCCAATGTATATTATGCGAAAGACTTATACGATGCTGCATTTGAGACAGATGCTTTGTTGGTCGTGACAGAATGGAAAGTTTTCAGATTACCTGGGTGGGGAGTTGTACGCAAAAGTATGCGCAATCCATTGGTGCTGGATGGTAGAAATATCTACGATAAGAAAGAAATGAAAGAGTTGGGATTTAATTATGAAACCATTGGTTAATTCAGTTTTGTCAGAGATTAAATCCCGGTTACCGGTAAAAGCCTGTTCCTGACAAGATAATTGAATTCGTATTCAAAATTTGGGGTGAAAATACCTTTCCCCATATTAGCCATAATTTCTGTAAATGACCAGAACCTGCCGTCAGAGATTTCAGTGGGATCAGGAACAATTTTTTCGTCATGAATAGTATAGTAACTATGTACCAGTTCAGACTCAACTTCGGACGTAAACTTATACCGGACCATGAAAACCGGAGAAAACCGGTTGATACCTAATTCTTCGCTTGCTTCCCGGATTAAAGCATCCGCAATGGTTTCACCATAATCAACATGTCCGCCGACAGCAGTATCCCATTTCCCCGGTTGTACGTCTTTATTATCAGCTCTCTTCTGAAGATAGAGTTCTCCATGGGAGTTTATGACATGCAGGTGGACTACGGGGTGTAATAAAAAGCTTTTGTTATGGCAGATCTCACGACTGGCCTTGCCAGTTACTTCGCCGTTTTCATCAACCAAAGGAAAGAATTCTGTACCCATTTTTTTTGTTGCAAATTTATAAAATTAATTTTATTCATTTTTCCATTGTTTACATATACGATTGCACATTTTTTTCCGTTGTTATAATTATACTTTTTTAGTACTTTTGTTGCATGAATACTGCCCGGAATTATGTGAGTCAAAAAATAGGCAGTCAAAAAATATCATTTATGAAAAAAAGCATACTACTATTTTTCTTAGTTACTACATATTTAGGTCTGTTTTCTCAGAATTCAGATAAATTAAGTTCTCAGCAAAGGTATCAACTGGAACAGCGGCTTGAGTCCCAGAACAAATCTTCTATGTCGGGTAGAGCTTTCTCTCAATCTAGTCTGAGAGGAGCTACAGGATTAGGCGATGGGGTGTCGAATCAGCAAATATCCGAATTCAGAAAATATATCAACAGTATAAATTCGGCTCAGGGTGAAAATCAGGATCCCTATTATCTTGACGAACGCTTTTTTGTTGAAGATTCCTTATACCGGGAGTTTATAAAAGAAGAAGATGAGAAAAAACTAAAAGTTTTTGGTTCAGAGATATTTAACCGTTCGAAGGTTACTTTTGAACCGAACCTGTATCTTCCTACACCGACCAATTATGTAATTGGAACAAATGATGAATTGTTGGTCGATGTCTCAGGCTTGTACGATGTAAGCTACAAAATAAAGGTTTCTCCGGAAGGCAGAATACGAATACCGAATGCTGGTTTGATTAAAGTGGGCGGACTTTCAATTGATAACGCGACAAAAAGCATCCGCAGCGAATTATCGAAATACTATTCCGGAATCAATACCGGAGAAACAAGGGTTAATGTAAGTTTGGGTAATATCCGGAGTATAAAGGTTTCTATTGCCGGAGAAGCTGCTTACCCCGGTACATACACTTTACCTTCACTTGCTACGGTGGTTAACGCTTTGTACGCATGCGGCGGACCTGGCAAAATCGGTTCGATGCGTAATATCAGGGTGATAAGAAACGAAAAGACGGTAGCGGAGATTGATTTTTATCAGTTTCTAACGACGGGCAGGCTGGGTAACAACATTGTCTTGCAGGATAATGATGTGATAATAATCGAACCGAATAAAAATAAAGTTATTATTGATGGGGCAATCAACAGAAGAGGCATTTATGAAGCGAAAGAGGGTGAATCATTGTATGATCTGTTGAATTATGCCGGCGGTTTCCGTGTGGATGCCAACCGTTCCATGATATCGGTATACAGATATTCCGGTACACAAAGAACGGTTATCGACATTCCAGAAGCTTATGCAGCCACGAGTTTGGTGAAAAGTGGAGACTCTATATATATTGCCAAGATTGAAAATGTATTCGATAATCGTGTTGAATTATCGGGTGCTGTTTATCGTCCAGGCGGATATGCCCTCACACCGGACCTGACAGTTAGAAAGTTGATAGAAAAAGCAGGAGGAGTCTTGGATGAAGCGTTTATCAACATGGCAACAATCAAAAGGCAACGAAAGAATGACCTGCCTGAGATGATCAGTTTTAATCTTGGTAAGGTGTTAAGTGGTGAAAATAAGGATATTGCATTAATGAAGGGTGATTCAGTCAAGGTAGACTCAATCGTTAACTTTATGGAAGAACAAGCTGTAAGTATTGAAGGAGAGGTGATTGTGCCCGGAGAATATCCGCTTACCATGAAAATGACGGTTAAGGATTTGATCTTCATGGCCAAAGGTTTCACGGAAAAGGCATCTACAGAAAATGTACAGTTAATCAGGATTATCAAAGACCCTTCAAAAATGGAGGGGGGAGACAAGAAATCATTCAACGTTAGTTTTAAACTGGATAAAGACTTGAATATTGAGGAGGGTTCCGGAGATATGGTGCTTGAAAACGGCGACATGGTAATTGTACGTCCGATTGAAGGTATAGAACCTATTCGAATCGCATCTATCGAAGGTGAAGTGAAAAATCCGGGTTTTTATAATATTGAGCATAAAAATATTAAAGTTTCCGATTTAGTCAAAATGTCAGGAGGATTCACCAAATTTGCTTTTGTTGGTGGCGCCTATCTGATTCGCAACGAAAGCAAGGGTGCTAGCGAGAATTCAATGAATAGTATTCTGAGTCGTAACCTGAAGCGTATTCTTCAAAGTTCTTCCGACAATAATATTGATGCGGCCATGCTGAATAAAATGCAGGTTAGCAGCCTGGAAGATTTAAATGCACTTGATACAATATCCGGTTTGGCCAATTTGAAAGAAATAGAAGACCTCTTACACTCTGAAGGAGTTGTATCGCTTAATCTGAATGAGATTATGAGACAGCCAGGTACTTATAAAGATATTTTTGTTGAGGACGGAGATATCCTGTTTGTTCCTAAAAAATCCCAGACTGTTAAAGTAATTGGAGAGGTGATGTATCCATCTTTTGTAGTGCATACAAGTTCAAATAGTTTTAAAGATTACATTACAGCTTCCGGCGGATTCTCCAATAAAGCACTCAAAAAGAATGCCTTTGTGTTGCATCCGAATGGAAAAGTTATTGGAACCCGTTCATTCCTGGGCATCCGGGTGTACCCGAAGGTGGTGGCAGGCTCCATTGTTGTGGTTCCAAAGAAACCCGTTGAATTAACTAACCGGATGAATCCGGCAGAAGTAATTACCATGACCAGTTCGTTGGCGTCGATGACAGCATTGATTTATTCGATGTTGAAGTGACCCGATAATTACACAAATAAAGAACAATATGATTGATAAAGATAAGTCAGTAATAGTAACAACCGAACATAAAGAATTGAAGTTACTTATTGAAAATATTGTAGTGTTATGGCGCTATTTGCTTGCTCATTGGTTGATAATTGTAGTATTTGGAGTAGGTGGTGCTATATTGGGCTTAAGTATCTCATTTATTGTTAAACCAAGGTATACAGCTAATTTATCTTTTTCATTGCTTGAAAAAAGCGCAGGTAGCTCAGGATTAGCTGGTTTGGTTTCTTCTTTTGGTGTTGGCTCCTTATTTGGTGATGGAGGCAACGCATTCACAGGAGATAATCTTTTGGAAATAATTAAATCTCGCTACACTATTGAAAAGACGTTACTTTCTCCTATGGTATTTCAAGGTGAAGAAATGACAATGGCAGATGCGTACATAAAGATTAATCGACTGGATGAAAAGTGGAGCAAGAAAAAATCAGGGTCTTTGCATAAGGTTAGTTTTCCTTTAGAGCAAAAACGTGAAACATACTCGAGAATGCAAGATAGTATTTTAGGTGTTTTTTATAATGATTTTATTGAATCAAAGCAGCTCAGTGTTATTCGTAGGGAAAAAAAAATCAGCATGGTGTATGTTAGTTTCACGAGTTTAAATGAACAGTTCTCTAAATATTTCGTTGAAAATTTAATTGAACAGACAAGCCGATTTTATAAAGAAACCCGTATGTCGCAAAGTATTGTAAATATCAATATGATGCAGCAAACTGCAGATTCAATAAAAGCATTATATGAAGAAGCCATTTATGGTAGTGCGGCAATTTCATCGGTGAATATTAATACGGCGTATCAAACAGCAGTCGTGCCTCGAATAAAACAAGAAAATAATGCTCAACTATATGGAACTGTTTATGCTGAGGTTCTGAAGAACCTTGAAACTTTGAAGTTAGATATGGCTAAAGAGACTCCGATTATACAGATTATCGATAAGCCGTACTACCCATTAAAAATAAAAAAAATAGGAAAGCTCAAAGGATTAGTCTTTGGAGGTTTTGCTGGTGGAGTGTTGATTGTGTTTTTTCTTTTAATAAAGAGGTATTTCAAAGGAATTCAGAACGCCTGATGTTATTAGAGAAAATAGTATTTGATAGCGCAGAGTTAATAGTTTTTTACAAGAATTGATATGATTTCGAAAAAATCATACAGTTGATAAATAATTTTGAGTAGATTATCTGCCACTTACTGTTTGACTATTTTATTATATGGTAATTTAAATTTCTCTGAATTGTCTTTTTCTTATGGGAAAAGTATTTATGATATAACATGGATATTATCAGTATCTTATTTTTTTTTATAGGGTGTTTTCTTCTTAGTTATTTGGAACGACACTTCAGTTTCCCTTATTACAGGTGGTTTTTTATTATACCTTTTAGTGCATTAGTCGCCTTTAGAAGCCTGAATGTTCCAGATACAGTTTTTTATGTAAACTATTATATTGCGGAAGATACTGATTTTTCTTATTTTGTAGACTATGGTTATGAGGTTGGATTCCAGTTCTTTACCAAGTTAATTAAATCCATTGTAGGCGAGAATTATCAATTGTATTTTGCAATTATTACGCTTATTAACTCAAGTTTGATATTTAATGCAGTAAACAGAATCAATAAAATACAGCAAGAAGAATGCAGATTGTTATCTGATTCCGATAGCTCTCTGTCAACAGAACACTATAGTTTCTTTTCAATCATTCTACTAACTCTTTATGTGGCATACTTTGGCTTGTATTTCAACTCGATTATACTTAGAGTAGGTATTGCATTTTCATTAATCGTTTTTGCCGTTTCATTTGCACTCAAAACAGATAAAAAACTACTTGATTACATTGTCGTATTTCTTTTTATGGTATTGTCTGTTTTGTTTCATACTACTGCAATCCTGGGCTTTATCATTATCTTTGTCGTTCTTTTTTCAAAAAAACAGTCGTTCAAATTTTACCTTATTCTTTTACTTGCAATTGCTGTTTTCTATTTTCTTAACTTGACATCCAAGTTAGGAGGGGTAGTGTTCAATGCTATAATTTCTTTGAATGCATTTACATTGTTATCTGACAAGTTAAGTAATTATGAGGGTTCTCAAAGTTTGTTTGCTGCAGAGGGAATATCGATGAAATTTGTTTTTTATTGGCTTATGTCTTTCATATTACTCTTTAATGATAATCTAAGTAAGTCGTATTATAAGTTATTTAATGTTTATATTTTAGGATTAGCTGTATTTGCTGTGTTGAGAAGCGTTTTGCTGGTTGAGCGAGTCACAGACTATTTTTTATTATTTTCTTTTGTGCTTTTCTACCTATATTTGATTAAACAGAAAAGTGTAAAATTTTGGAGTTATTATGTTTTGATAGTTTTGTTACAAGTTGTTTTTGCACTTAGGATTATTAATGGAGTGAGTGTATAGGAGGTTTTTGCATAATTTGTTGATAATTAAATGATAAATAATATAAATGAAAGATGGGGGATATAAAACAAAAAATAAAATTTATGTTTGGAAACAATAAAAAAGTGCTGGAGAACTACTTTTTTATGACTGTTTTGCAGATTCTGAATTCTTTGTTTTTTTTATTGTTATATCCTTATCTTATTCGTACACTAGGTGCAGAAAGCTATGGTTTATATGTTTTTGCTCTTGCCATCGTATATTGTTTTATAACAATAATAAACTTTGGCTTCGATATGCCCGCTGTGAAGACTATTGCTCAAAATATTGATGACAAAAATGTAAAAGAAGATATACTTTCTTGTGTCTTTACCGCAAAGGTTTATTTAGGTTTAGTGTCTCTTGTAATCTTTTCGGGGATTATTCTATTTATTCCGTCTTTACGTGCCAATTGGGTTGTTTTCTTTCTTTGTTTTTCACAAGTTATTACCCATATTATTTTTCCTCAGTGGTACTTTCAAGGCATACAGCAAATGCGTATAGTAACTTATATTCAATTAGGTTTCAAATTATTATCTTTGCCTTTTATTTTTCTATTTGTGCAACAAAAGGAGGATTTGTGTTTGTTTGCTTTAATAGTATCGGTTTCCTCGATACTGGGGGCATTAATGGCGATCCTGATTATACGCGTAAAAGATGGTTTACTAATTCATTGGAGTAAATTGGTAGAAATAAAAAAGCATGGAGTTGAAGCTCTTCCATTTTTTGCTAGTAATAGTATGAATACAATCAAGCAACAGAGTGCTGTTGTCATGCTTGGAAGTTTCTTTTCAATGCACGATGTTGCATTTTATGATTTGGCAATGAAGATCTTTACTGTTCCTATGGTTCTTGTCTCGAGTATCAATAACGCATTGTATCCAAAAATTGTTGTGTTGGAGGATTTCTCAAATACTGTAAGAAAGATATTAAAAGTAGAAAATGTTATAGGGATGATGATCGTTCTTTTCTTGTTCTTTTTTGGGAAGTGGATTATTATGATAATGGGTGGTAGCAGTATGTCGGAAGCATATCCTTTGCTTGTCATAATTAGTTTTAGCGTTTTTGGACAATTAACTGTAGGGGCAATATGTAACTTTATTTTTATTCCTAAGAATAAAAGTAAATACGTTGCCCATAATCAACTCGTTGCTTTTGTGACTTTTTTTGTGGTTGCATTGTTAGGGATATGGTTAGACGGAAGAATATTTATGGTACCTCTTGCACTAACCCTTTCAGTCTTTTCTGAATTAATATATAGTCGGTTTGTGGTTTGGAGAAAAAAAATGCTTAGTTGAAAAGCTGGGTTTATCTCATAATTTTATTTAGAATTCTCAAATATTAATATGGTTTCACTTGAAGATTACAAAATTGCAATTTTTACACGTTCAGCAAATTATAAACTATATAAGATGTCTGACAGTACAATAGAACTGCCATTCAAACATTATCGTTTCACATTTACAACAGCTCATGGGTATCTTTATAAAATATTGAAGTATAATATTGATTATGCAATCAATATTGATGAAGATGCTTTTGTCGTTGATAATAACGCCTTATTGGAATTACTTAAGTACTGCATTGAAGAGAAAATTGTAAATTGTGGTATGAGAGATGGTGGCGTTTCACCTGTTAGATATGGTAATCCTATCGTGACTAATCCGTTTTTCAATATACTAGATGTTAGACAGATAAGAAAGAAATTCTCAAAGAGAGAAGTCGGAGAATACAGATATAAAATAATTGATTATGATAAACTGTTGAAAAATGTAACATTACCTTTCAAATATGAAAATACGCCTTATTATGAATCTTTCTATCCATTTTTTTTATGGTTGAATGTAAATTCTAAGGTTTATTACTTAAATGCTACTGAACATGACGATAAATTCAGTACTATTCTATATAATCAGCTTGGTGAAAAAATGCTATATCATTCGTGGTATTCGAGAGAATTTGAAAAAAATGAATTTCATACGCAACGAATAATGGATTTATATTGTCTATGTGAAGGGAAAGATATTAGGTTGTCTTTTTCTGAGAAGATTAGAGTTTGGTTGGAATTACGTATAAATCAAAATGTGATTCCATGGATACTTCCAATTAGGAGAAAGTTAATAAAACTAATGAGTTCAAAGTAAAATAATTCTTTCATAAAACATATGTCAATGAAGTTTTCTTTGGTGATCCCTGTCTATAATGCAGAGAGTTATGTAGAGAAATGTATTCGAAGTTGCGAAACACAGGATATTCCACATTCAGCATATGAACTAATTATTATAAACGATGGATCCACAGATAATAGCTTGTCCGTTATTGAGAAACTCTCAAAAGAGTTCCCGAATTTAGTCATTCACTCTCAGGAAAATGCAGGACTGAGTTCTGCCCGGAATCAAGGATTATCGTTAGCAAAAGGGGAATATGTTTGGTTTATTGATTCGGATGACTGGATAGAAAGCAATTGTTTAGGAGAGATATATAACCAAATGAATCATTATAATCTTGATGTTTTGATATGCAAGTTTACAGATACAGACGGAATACACTTCAATATTCGATTTGATAGTAATCTTGCAATTACAAAAATGATAGATGGGAAAAGTCATTTATTATCATTTAACTACAGTTTTTCTGTGCCGATGAATATTTGCAAAAGAAGTTTTCTTTTGGAGAATAACTTGTATTTCATGAAGGGTATATTTCATGAAGATAATGAATTTACACTTCGTATGTTTTACTTTGCTAAAAGAATCATGACTTGTGGAAAGCCTTTCTATTACGTATATCATAGTCCAAAATCAATAACTAGAAGTGTCAATCCGCAAAAGGCGTTTGATCTGTTAAAAGTTGCGAATTCTCATTTATTATTCCGTGATGGAGATGTTCCTGAACCGGAAATAAAGGTTGTTTTTAATAATTGTATAGGTCTGGCTCTAAATGCGGCCTTGGAAAATATTAAGTATATGTCAGCTAAGAATAGGCAATTGTTTTATGTTGAATTAAGAAAAAGAAAAGATTTTTTTTATGCCATGTTGAAAAGTGATAGGACAAAATATAGGCTTGAGGCTATTTTGTATTTATTTTCACCTTATATTTTTCAGGTGATGTATGGTTTCTGGGTGTGTTTCAAGAAACAGGGAACAGCTAAAATTCTTTAATGTTATTATTGTTAGATAATTGTGACAACAAGTATAAAAAAGTTCTTTTTCATACTTGTCGTACACAAAAAATATATTGAGATTAATTTTTGCTCTTTTTCCTTGGAAATTACACTTAGAATAGTTAGTGGAATTTTTCTTCTAAAATAGTTATTTCCTGGGAAATATGTAAATAAAATAATTGCTTGTTTTATTGATTATAAATTAAATTAACATTGAATTTGGAGTTTCCAACTCTGGATTCGCATTAATTCATTAGACATATGAAAGTTTTACATTGTTGCTTAGCAAACTTCTATATTGATAATTACGGTTATCAGGAAAATATATTACCTAAAATGCATAAGCAGCAAGGTCATGATGTCAGAATTGTTGCCTCAACAGAGACTTATATTGATAATAAAAAGCTAGGTTATATTCAGCCCTCATCGTATTATACGGGAGAGAATATACCAATCACAAGACTATCGTATCAAAAGTGGCTACCCCATTTCGTGATGAAAAAGCTGAGACTGTATTCCGGACTGCAGGTACAATTGGAAGCCTTTAATCCGGATGTGATTTTCTTGCATGATTGTCAGTTCTTAAGTATTTTTACCATCATAAAGTATCTGAAAAGAAATCCCGGTGTTCAAGTTTATATTGATTGCCATACCGATCTTATAAACAGTGCAACCAACTGGATATCTATGAATATCTTGCACAAGATAGTATACCGTTTTTGTGCCAAGTCTGTAGAAAAATACACTACATGGTTTTACGGAACTTTACCCACTAGAAATGATTTTTTGAGACAAATATATGGAATAGCACCTCAAAAAGTAAAGCTATTGCCGCTAGGAGTCGATGATAGTTCCTTTAGTTGGGACGAAGAACAATCAATAAGAACAACTATTCGGAGTAAACTAAACATTCAGGAGTCAGATTTTGTAATTATATCTGGCGGCAAAATAGATGAGAAGAAAAACATCCATATACTCATTGAGAGTTTTTCTGACCTGATGAAAAATATGATAATCAGTAATGCAAAATTAATTATCTTTGGTGAACCGACTGATGAGATGAAAGAGTCACTGAATGCCGCGTTCTCAGATCGGGATATACTATATTTAAAATGGTTACCGTCAAATGAAATTTACAAGTATTTCTTTGCCTCGGATCTTGCCTGTTTTCCAGGTACACATTCTGTATTATGGGAAACTGCTGTAGGGCTTGGTCTTCCATGTGTGTTTCAGAAATGGGATGGAATTCAGCATGTAGACGTAGGAGGAAATTGCGTGTTTCTTCAGAATGGGAAGGATATTGCTGAAATACAAGAAGTACTTCAAAGAATTATTAATGATAAGTTGTTTTATCAACAAATGAAGAATTTTGCACAAGCTGAAGGCCCAAGGAATTTCTCTTATACACAGATTGCCCGAAAGGCGTTATCTTAATAGTAAAATATCATGTTTTGAAAGCAAATAATATTAAAATTATATATGAATAGTAAATACCAGATATGTAGCAACTGTGTCATGGACACATCTGATCCAAACATTCGTTTTGATGAAAACGGGGTTTGTGACCATTGTCATGATTTTGAAACCAGTGTAAAGCCTAATTGGCATACCGACGAGCGTGGTAGAGCAGAACTGGAGAAAATTATTGACGAAATAAAAAAGTCAGGTAAAGGAAGAGACTTTGACTGTTTGTTAGGCTTAAGTGGTGGCGTTGATAGTTCTTATATGCTCCACATGGCGGTAAAAGAATTTGGATTGCGTCCCTTGGTTTTTCATGTTGACGGAGGTTGGAATTCAGAGTTGGCAGTACACAATATCAATGTCATGATTGATAAGCTGGGTCTGGACTTATATACGGAAGTTATCAATTGGGAAGAGATGAGAGATTTTCAACTGGCATTTTTTAAGTCAGGTGTTCCTCACCTCGATATACCGCAAGATCATGCATTTATTGCTACTCTATATCAGTTTGCCGAAAAATATAAAATCAAGTATATATTAAATGGTGGAAATTTATCGACCGAATGTGTACAATATCCTATGGAGTGGTTCTATTATGGTACTGATATGAAGCAAATAAAGGATATTATACGCAGATTCGGTACAATAAAAATGGAAACTTATCCTTTCAGTTCAGTGCTCAGACACAAGGTCTATTTAAAATATTTAAAAGGAGTTAGAGTAGTTAAACCGTTGAATAATATCCCATTCTATAAAAATGAGGCATTGCTGTTTCTGCAAAAAGAATATGGTTGGAAGCCTTATCCGCAAAAGCACTTTGAATCCAGATTTACTAAATTTTATGAAGGATATTGGTTGTATGAACGGTTTGGATATGATACGCGAAGAGTGCAGCTCTCAAGTCTCATATTAACAGGTCAAATGACACGGGATGAGGCGTTGGAGATTTTAAAAAACGCTCCGTATGATAAAAATAAAATTGAAGATGAGTTTAATTACATCGCAACAAAATTAGGCATAAGCTCCGACGAGCTTCGCAGTTATTTTAATATGCCCAAAAAGTATTATTGGGATTACAAAAATCAACAAAACTTATTCCGATTCGGAGCGAAATTTCTACATTTGTTTGGTGTCGAACAAGTCAAAAAAAGACAAAAATGATTACAATTGTAGATTATGGTTTAGGTAATATCGGAGCTTTTGTGAATGTTTATAAGAGGTTGAATATTGATGTTAAAGTTGCCCGTGAAAATAATCAACTAACGGATGCCTCGAAGATTATTTTGCCAGGAGTTGGGTCTTTCGACTATGCAATGTCTCAATTAAATAAGTCAGGTATGCGTCAGGAGTTAGAGAAGCTTGTATTGGAAGAAAGAATCCCGGTTTTAGGTATATGCGTTGGAATGCAGATGCTCGCAAATAAGAGTGATGAGGGAAAGATGTCCGGTTTAGGGTGGATTGATGGTCATGTAAGGCTCTTTAAGAGAGATATTTTACCTTTGAATGCTCCCTTGCCACATATGGGATGGAATAATGTTATGATGGTCAGGACAGATTCCGGCATAACAAAAGGATTTGATAATGAATCCCGGTTTTACTTTTTGCATTCTTATTATTTCGATTGTTCTTGTGCTGAGGATATCGTTTGTGAAACTAATTATGGCGGAAATTTTACCAGCATGGTAAATAAGGAGAATATTTACGGAGTGCAATTTCATCCGGAAAAGAGTCATCAAAGTGGAGTGCGTTTATTGTATAATTTTGCTACATTATAATTTATGCTATACCCCAGAATAATTCCATGTTTATTGGTTCATAACAAAGGATTGGTAAAAACAACCAGATTTAGAGATCCTAAATATGTTGGTGATCCAATTAATGCCGTCAAGATATTTAATGAGAAAGAGGTAGATGAACTCATTGTACTGGATATCGATGCATCGGTAAAAAAACAGGAACCAGATTATAAATTGATTGAAAATTTGGCCGTGGAGTGCCGTATGCCGTTTTGTTATGGTGGAGGTATTAAAACAATTGAGCAGGCTCAAAGAATATTCAGTCTGGGAGTGGAAAAGATAGCTGTAAGCTCTTTAGCTGTTGAAAATAAGATGGTAATTGCAGATCTGGTTGAAAAGGTTGGAAGTCAAAGCGTTGTTGTTGTCATTGATGTGAAAAAGAAATTCTTAAGTGGAAAGTACGAAGTCTTTATACATAATGGTACTAAGAATACAGGCATAGAACTTATGCAATTTATTTCTGAGATGGAAGAGCTGGGTGTAGGTGAAATTGTTATCAATTCAATGGAGAGAGATGGATTAATGAATGGTTATGATCTTGGGTTAATTAAAGATGTAAAAAACAAAGTGAATATCCCATTAACTGTAATTGGAGGAGCTGGATCTATACAGGATATTGGAGAAGTAATTCACCAAAATGGAATTATTGGAGTAGGAGCTGGAAGTTTGTTTGTTTTTAAAGGAAAGTATAGAGCTGTTCTTATTCATTATCCTACAATTGATGAAAAAAGAGAATTGATAAAAAATTATTTTACAATACATCAATAAAATCTACTTTGCTACATAAAAACACATGTGCAAATTTAATTAAATGAAAAAAATTCTGATTCACAGCATTGCATTTAGTCCTGATGGAGTCTCAACAGCATACATCTATAATGATATCAGTGTTAAGTTGAAAGAAGAAGGTTATGAGGTGATCGTGCTGACTACTACACCTCATTATAATGTAGTAGCTGAGGAGATTGCAAAACAACCTCTTACACCTGTATTATTCGGATTGTACTATAAAAGCAAATTCAGAGATATCACAGTTCTGCATATTCCGCAGAAAAAGTATAAAAGTTCCTTGTTAAGGCTTTTGGGCTTTATTCGCTGGCATATTGTGTCATTTTGTTTAGCTCTGTTTCAGCGCGATATCGATATTATTATTTCACCATCACCTCCATTAACATTGGGATTTGTTAATATCATAATTGGTTTTTTTAAAAGGGCAAAAGTAATTTACAATGTACAGGAGATATATCCGGATTTATTAATTGAGGAGGGAGGACTGAGATCGTCAATAATCATTCGTATATTGAAAAAACTGGAGAAGTTTGTATATAACCATTCTGATGCTGTTATAACAATTGATCAGGTTTTTTACAACACAATCAGTAGCAGATTCAAAGATGTCTCTAAATTGCATATAATTCCAAATTTTGTTGATATCGAAATCTATAAACCTGAAATCGCAAAAGAGATTCCTGGTATATTTGAAATGTCTGATTCACTTAAACTAATGTATGCAGGTAACATAGGACATGCACAGGATTGGGTTACTTTAATAAGTTTAGCGAAAAAACTTCAGAATGATAATTTCGAATTCTATATTATTGGAGAAGGTGTTATGAGACAATATCTTGAAAGTGAAATAAAAGAACATCAATTGGATAAGGTTCATCTGTTGTCATATCAACCCAGACATTTAATGCCGTCTTTAATTGCCTGTGCAGATATTCAGTTTGTTTTTATGGCTCCTCACACAGAGGGACATGGATTCCCTTCAAAAGTATATACTATTATGGCCTGTGAAAAGCCAATGCTTGTTTCTTCAGGTATGAACACTCCGATAGTAAATTTCCTGTCAGATAAAAAATGTGCTATGATAGTTACAGAAAAAGAATCTGATAAGAAGGTTGACGAAATCATCTCTGTGTTGAGAAGTACGGATCGTAATCAGTTGAAACAAATGGGGTATAATGGTTATATTCATGTGTGTCAAAACTATTCAAAAGAGGTCGTAACATCAAAGTATCATGAACTTATAAATACAATGCTTTCATGAAGATATTAATTACTGGTATACAGGGTTTTGTCGGTTCGAATATTGTAGAGTCCATGAGAGAAAACCATACGATCTATGGATTGGATATTATAAATACCACTATGTCTGGCGTAGTTCATATTTATTCATGGAATAATTTAAGTTTATTACCCGATGTGGATGTAGTCATCCATCTCGCAGGCAAGGCTCACGATCTCAAAAACAAATTACTGTCAGATGAGTATTTTGATATTAATACAGGATTAACTCAAAAAATTTATGACTGGTTTTTAAAGTCAAGCGCAACAAAATTTATTTTTTTCAGTTCCGTAAAGGCTGCAGCAGATAAGGTTGAAGGTAAGATGCTGACTGAAGATGTTGATCCCAAACCAGTTGGTCCGTATGGTGAAAGTAAAAGGAGTGCGGAGATTTATATTCTGAATCAACCCCTTGATGCCAATGTAAAAAGGGCTTATATTTTAAGACCTTCAATGATTCATGGGAAAGGAAACAAAGGTAATTTGAATTTATTATTATCTGTTGTGAAATGGGGATTTCCCTGGCCTTTGGGGGCATTTGAAAATAAACGGTCTTTTACATCAATTGATAATTTAATATTTATCATCAATAATTTAATAGAAAAAGATGTAGAATGCGGGATATATAATATCGCTGATGATGAGGCTATTTCGACAAATGAGTTAATTGCTGTAATTGCTGACGGTCTTTCAAAACGTATAAGGATAATAAAAATAAATCAAGCAATTTTACGTTTCTTTGCAACAATTGGCTCTTTTTTTCATCTACCGTTTAATCTTGAACGATTAAAAAAACTAACTGAAAGTTATATCGTTTCAAATCAAAAAATAAAAAAGGCGTTGAATATTGAAAAAATGCCGGTAAATACAGTTGAAGGTTTGAGTAAAACAATTAGAAGTTTTGTTAAATGACTTACATAATTATACTAATAGTCCTTTTTTTGCTTGAGTTTGTTTATTTTAAGTTGGCAGATCAGTTTAATATCATTGATAAACCTAACGAACGTAGTTCGCATAAACAAATTACATTATTGGGTGGTGGAATAATTTTCTATTTGGCAGTTGTTATTTATTTTTTGATGAATGGATTTCAATATATGTGGTTCTTTACAGGACTCACGCTAATTTCAGCCATTAGTTTTATTGATGATCTGAAACCTCAGTCTTCCAGATTGAGGTTAGCAATCCACTTAATGTCTATGCTGTTTTTGTTTTTTCAACTTGGCGTGTTCGAGATGCATTGGACTTTAATTCTATTAAGCTTAATTATTGCAATAGGCATTCTCAACGCTTACAACTTTATGGATGGCATTAATGGAATGATTGGCGTTTATACTACGGTCGTTCTGGGTTCATTATGGTATATAAATAATTTTATATTGACTTTTGTTGATGAACGTATAATTTACTACTTGTTATTGGCATTGGTTGTTTTCAATTTCTTTAATTTCAGAAAAAAAGCCCGGTGTTTTGCCGGCGATGTGGGAGCTGTCAGCCTCGCTTTTATTGTTATCTTCCTGCTTGGTATGTTAATTCTAAAGTCAGGAAATATTGCCTGGATCGGATTGTTGGCAGTGTTTGGAGTGGATACGATTCTTACTATTATTCATCGATTGATTTTAAAAGAAAACATCTTAATTGCACATAGAAAACACTTATTCCAATTACTGGCTAATGAACTGAAGTTTTCACATTTGGTGGTCTCCTCCGTTTATGCATTAGTCCAGGTGCTTGTTTCTGTTGGACTAATTTTTTTTGAAAATCATGCTTATTGGTTCCTAGCTATTTCTATTCTACTGTTGTCGATTGTTTATTATGCTGTTAAGAAAAAGTATTTCTATCTACATTTACAACTAAAAACCAACTAAATTCCATTTGACCAATCAAATAAATTATAAACAGATGCAAATTATTGACGAACAATTACTGAATAACGTATCTGTCAAGGCCTGCAATTCCCCCCGTCTCCGCATGAACCACAATCTCCATGCTTCGCTGGAAGACAAGGTTCAACGATTGCTGAATGCGATGGAGCCGGGGACTGAACTGCCTGTTCACCGTCATAAAGATACAGATGAGACTTACATTCTGCTTCGCGGGAAACTGGATGTTAAGGTTTATAACGAGCAAAAAGAGTTGATCGCAACTCACCGTCTGGACCCCAACGAAGGTAAATATGGTATTCACATTCCGGCTAACAATTGGCATACGGTTGAAGTGCTTGAGAAGGGAACCGTAATATTTGAAGTGAAGGAAGGACCTTATATGCCGTTGAGGGGTGATGATATAATGAGTTTTTAGTATTTAGTCAAGACTTAAATGTGTCATAGACATAAGAATATCAATGAAATAACGTACAATATGATTGTGTTTTAGTGAACCCAACTATATAGATTAACAGCCAATTCATTTTTCTGCATAATTTCCCCAAATAATAGATACATTGCTTTTTCATCCTGTTTTGTTTTAAATGAAAGCGTATGTATCAATATGAATTGTTATAGAGTCTTAAGTTGTTAATTAGTTAATTAGTTAGAATCGCTTATTGTTAATGATGCATAAAGTTTAACCATGTTAAAAGAGAATAGCCACCCTAATAAGGTGGCTATTTTTGTCATTATATGAATACAGTTTATTCGGTAACATCTATCATGCCTTTTGCGAATTTGTTAATATCTGAATAACGTTTCACCTGTTCTTTAGATAAGTCATCTTCGATTATTTGATATGTTAAGTAAAATCAAATAAAACGAAACAATTGCATTACAGTATTTTAGCATGGATACATTTGCTAAATGGTTGGAGGAAATCTTTGCTAATGACGATAAATATCTTCCTAAATTAATAAGTAGTTTATCTGATTCAGAAATTGCAGATATGCTATTAAATAAGACAATAGTACTGTCAGAGATATGTATTTATTTGTCATTAACCAAGGCAAGACCCATTGCATATATTCTGGAACAAAGAATCAAGAATTATTAAATGATGATTAACTGTCAAAGACAAATTAGTACATTAATGTATATAGTTGGGTAAAATATTTTTGTAAATGTAATTCATATTGTATATATTTGTGGATTGTTTTTATAACAACCTAATTAAAATTCACTGAATAATTCCAAACCCACACTCAATTTTGCAGGATTGGGAATTATTCAGTAAATTCTAATTAGAAGATATGTTTTGGCTAAAAGTCGTAACATTTGTTAATTATTTTTTTATTATTAATCAACTTAATTAAAAGTTTATGAAACTAAAAAAACATGTTATCCTTGCTTTAGTAGCAGGATTATTTGTCTGGGCAGGATGTACAGACAAAATGCAATCAGAGTTAAGTATGGTGGAAGTTGAAAAAAACGCAGGTTCAGCTACCATTCAGGGGCAAGTATCTTACAACGCCGGAACAACAGGTGAAGAGGGTAGTTTTGTTACCGACAATGTATTGCCTGCTGCTGAAGTTGACGTGGTGGTGAGTGTAAATTACAAAGCTTATAGTAATGGCTCTCAGGGGAAAAAACAGTTTATTGCCAAAACCGATGCGAACGGGAATTATTCTATTCAGTTACCGGTGGGTTCAAAACCTATCGCCGGCGCAGAAGTGGAAGTGGATGTGTTGCCTTTTAAACGTACTTTCTCGAAAGAAGTAAACGGCGTTCTCAAAACTGTTGAAGATGCAGTGTATAATCAGGTTGCTTATACCGCAGGCGCAAAAAACACACCGCTCGAAAATGCCAAAGTTGAAGTTTGTAATATGCTGGTGAGTACCTTGGCAGATTTGGACCCGAATTCTCGTTCGCAGAGATTGACTGTAAAGGGTGATGTTTACGCTGCCGCTTTGGGGAAAGTGGACAAAGATGACGCTCTTAAAGGCTTGAAAGCATCTCCCGAAAAGAAAAGTGTACCCAAGTTGACGATTGTGGTTAAAAACAGTAAAATCGTAGGCGGAAAGAAAGTTGATGAGCGTGAACTGAAATACTCCATATCTTCCAATGCGGAAGGAGCATATTCTGTAGATGTTATTTTCTTTGATACCTGGGATTATTCCGATGTAAAAGTAGATGTTATAGCAGAAGCGTTTTATGTTTCCGAAACCGAAGCTGATTCGAAAGGATTCTCTCACTATTTCACCGTGCCGAGTGATGATAATAAAAAATGGCTGACTCAGAGCCTCGCTGGTGTATATGAAGAGAGCAAAGTTGCGAATAAAGCTGTTGCAGCAATCAATAGCATAGTTGCTCTGAAAGTGGATGTTCCTGCTATGAAATTTGAACCGGAGAACAAGGATATCATACGCGGATTAAGATTGAAAGATAAAGGAACTGATGTGAACTACTGGGTTGTACCGCAACCGGTTGGGTTCCCATATCCTTACGCACATTTTAATTAATTAACCTCCGACGCAACGTATAATGTGTTAATTTAAAAAATATTATAAATAGGTCGATGAAACTTGTCCTATTCGGTGTAGGATAAGTTCCATACGACAACTAAAAAATAAAATTTAATCGTATGAAATTAAATAAATTGATAATCACAGCGTTGGTGTTGGCACTCACTGCTACATCCGCTATGGCTCAATCGGATAAATCGGGGCCGGTACTGCCTAAGGCAGGCGATATAGGTTTTGGTGTCGACTTGGTGCCTATATTCAACTATGTCGGAGACTTTTTCAACGGAACTGTCGGAAATACTTTGAACAATTTTGCTGGACAAACATGGGATGCTACTGGTACCCCCGATGCATTTATGAATCCGACATCTTCGTTCTTTTTAAAATACATGCTGACGGACGAAATTGCAGCAAGGGCTAACGTAGGTATTATGAAACAAGGTTCAACTACCAGGCTGTATCAGCAGGATGATGCTGCTAAGTTTTTCAATCCGCTGTCAGAAGCTGAAGTAATTGACTCCAGAATTTCGCACCGTAATGGCGCAGCTATTGCTTTAGGTCTTGAATATCGCAGAGGATACAAACGTATTCAAGGTTATGCCGGAGCCGACCTCCTCTACGGATTTACCAAAAATACCGATCGCTATGTTTACGGAAATGGAATTACGGAGGCTAATCAAACACCATCCCGTAGTATTGCTGCCCCGTTTATTGTGACTGCTCCTATTGCCAACGCAAACTGGGCACAGACTTATGTTTTGGAGCATTATCAGAGAGACCGTAATCAATACTTGGGAGCCGACTTCCGCTTGGGTGTTGAGTATTTCATTGCTTCACACTTGTCGTTGGGAGGTGAAGTTGCCTTGTACATGTATGGTAAAATGGGCGCTCAGGAATGGATGAAGACAGAAGGTTGGAATGCTACTACCAATCGTCTGGAAACCAGAACGGAAACAATCTCCCCGGGAAATACTGCTCTTAATATCGGTACTGATAATATCGGAGGCAGACTATACATGATGTTCTATTTCTAACATTAAAAGGATGAAAGAATGATAATAAAGGCTGTCTGTCATTGGGCTGACAGCCTTTATTGTTGTGTCTATGTCTACTTCATGGCGTCGATGCGTTGCCAATAGTGACACTGCTTGTCAGTGGTGGCACTGGTGCGTTGCCCTATGTGGCACTTCTGATGTGCACACCCGGTCTTACTACTTCTGTTTCTTAGTAAACAATCCTTTCACGACTCCCCAGTAATAAACGAACATTTCCGGAATCGTATTGAAATCTTCCCGGTAAATCAAACCGACTCCCTGTGTGGTTTTGGCTTCGCGTAGCTGTGCCCGGTCGATGGTGTGATTGTAAGCAGTAAATCGCAACCTGCCCGATTCAATCAACTTATATTCCAGATCGAAGTCGCCGATGAATTTATTTTCGCTGATGTTGTCGTTGCGGTAACCGATGTTGCCATTGATGATCAGCCGGTTGTTGGGCTGAATCAGGATCTGTGCTTTTACTTCATCAGATTCGACATCCGACTTTTGCCAGTCGAAACCGAGTGATAAAATATTAGAATTGAGTGCGTTCTGCAGATAATTGTTAATTTGCGCGCTGGCCGATGCCATGGCAAACGAGATAGTTTCATTGAGTCCGACAGCAGTTGTACGCATATTGTCAGGAGTAAAGAATTTGTGGAATAACATCAGATAGAGAATTTGACGATTCATCATTTCTTCCGTATTGATGATGTTCTTCACCCTGCTCTTTACACTTTCGTCGCTGGATGGTAAGTCAATATCAAATTTGATGGCAGGCGACATCAAATCCTCGGTTAGATGCAATAGGCAGTGCACCGGCACCGTTGACCGTGTGGTGATTTGCTTCAGCTCATCACTTTCAATTAAATCGGCCAGGGAAGCGGTGAGCGGATAATAACCGGTGATGTTTACCTGAGCGTCAAACGGATTGCCTGTCCAGGCAATGGTACTTCCGTTGTTAATCTTGAACTCTTTGCGGATAACGGTCTGTAAGGTGAAAAGATAATAACCTTGCTCCAATTCCACTGTTCCGAAAAGTTCCACATCAGAGAAAGTGTCGAAGCGAATTCTGACATTTCCCCTTCCACGGCCTGTGATTTTATCACCTGCCCTGGGATCAACAATAATCTCCATCTCGGCTTCGGGTGTAACCTCGATTTGCATATCCACTTTCACGTTGAAAGGAGTTTGGTTCACAAATTCCTTTTTTTCTTCCTGTTGTTCGTCAAAGTACTGATAAAGCCTTTTCTCCACAAATTGTACAAAGTCATTTTCAAGTACAGAGGATGAACTGCCCATCGACATGTAGCACTTGGTGCCGGGACGTGAAACTCCGTTTACAATGATATTAGCCTCATTGTCGTTTCCGTGAATCCGCACGAGTCCTCCCATATAAGCTTTGCCGTAGAAGAAATCATCATCAGCCGAAGTTGTTTTGAGTGCTAATACATTATTTGCGTTGATACGAACATCATACACCATGTTGTCGAAAGTGCCGTCGTGGTCGATAAAGCCATTCAGCATGGCGCTGTTTTTCTCTTCATCACTTAATCTGATGTTATTCAGGTGAATTCTGTGAGGGGTAAGTTTCACCTTGTCGTTGAAACTGTAGGTCGTGTTAAGCATGTCGATGGAAGCCCTTCCATTTGTTACGGCCATGTCACCTTCAAAAAGCAAGGTTTTGGTCGGCCCGAAAATACGCAATATACCGGCAGCATCGCCATTGAAATTGCTGGCGACTCCTTCAAAATAACGGTTCAGAAATTCTAATGGAAACTTTTTGGCATCCACTTTCAAATCAAGTGAGTCGTTTTTAGGTACAAAAATGCCTGTAGCTTTTGCTACCACTTCCTTTTTCTTGTTTGTGAAATCACCGTTGATGAGTAACTGGCTGTTTATCTTATCCCAGGTCGATGAAACAACAGCGTCGGCTATGATCTTATCATTCAGAGAAAAATCTTCTACATCCAGATTGCCGAGAAAGATTGGTTCTTTCAACAAACTGAAAAGTTTTAACTTACCGGTTATCGAACCACCGAACTTAATACCTCTCAGGCGCAAAAGCTGCATGATATAGTCCAGGTTCAGATCATTTGTCGAAACAATCAGGCTATCCTGTTGACTTCTTGAAGCTTTTCCGTCAATATGAATAAATTGTCGTTCATTCTCAAAAAGAAAATTATTGATACTGATCAGGCTGTCGGAATGAAAGTACAAATCCGATTTTCTGATGTTCCAAACAGAATCGGATATGATAACCTGACTGGGTTGCAGGATAGTGTGAGCCTCAATTGATTTATCTTTTTTGTATAATGAAGTTTGCGTGCTGACTTCACCGGCATTCGTAATATCCTCGTTGTTTTGCCAGATTAGCTTTGCATTGACGATGTCTTTAAGCGCTTCTGCCGAAAGAAATATATTCAGCATATCGGCTTTATGATCATGCATTTGCGTTCTACCGGTAAGCTGTATCTTATCTGCGATATTTTCAAGTCTTACCGAAATGTTTTCGAAAATTTGCTTTTCTGTTTTTAAAGCATCCACCCTGACCAGCAATTCTACTTTGTTGGATGTCTCATTGATGTCTCCTTTTATAGTCGATTGACCTTCTATCTCGTATGGAATACCCAGGATGCGTGAAATTTCCTGCGTGTTGTCGAGGGTGAGGTCAATCGCAACCTTATTGGGAATATAGCTCGTGGTATTACCGTTTTCAGCAAGAGCCGGCAGATATCCCGACAGCATTTTTGTGAAAGTATGACCGATACTGCTGTATTTAAAGTCACCGGCAAACGAGCCGTTCAGATAATCGGATTTAATACTGAAATAGGTGTAATTCACATCGGTCCTGGAGGTAAAGGCGATGTCTTTAGCATTGAGTGTCTGTTCCTGATTGGTAAATACAATGTCGTTTAATATCAGGTTACCGTTCAGGTTATCCAGATTGCTCCCGCTGATATTGGTTTTGCCGTGAAACGACAATCTGGAGTCAGGATAATCTTTGATTAATTTCAGGGCATACAGATTTGTATTGCTGAGGGTCAGATCAAAGTCAAAAACAGGAATTTCGGGGTTTTTAAAATCGATAATCCCCAAGAAATCAGCCTCAATATTGTCATCTTTGATGTTGATTTTCCCATTGAACCCTGTTCCGTCGTAGGTTCCGTCGAAATCAGCATTGGTGTAGGCGTACCTGTTAAATTCGAATTCAGTAAGTTTACCTTTTATGGTGCCTCTGATTGGTTGATTGTGAGCTTTTATACCTTTTGTGCTCAGATCGATGGCAATATTTCCGAATGTCGTGTCGTTGAGTAGTTTTCCGACCGACAAGCCTCTTGTTTTGAGGTTTCCGTTATAGGATACATCAAGCAGATTGTTGCCGAAACTCAGGGATATGTCGGATGAAATGCTGCCAACCTGTGTGTTGAAGTTACCATAAGCTACCAGGTTACTGAGGAATCCGGATATATTACCTTTGTAATTAATACTTCCGAGTCGATGTACTTCTTTGGGCAACAGAAAAGGCTTATTGTTGATTTTGGAAATAAAATCCTGAATCTCAGCAGTTGAAGCCTGGAGTTTGTTGATTTGCGCGTAAATAAACGACTCCTGAATATTGGGAAGACCGTTTATATCTAATGCTGCATCCATTTGAACTGTCTTTCCGTATGCAATTCTGATGTCATGACTGCGCAGACTGGAAAGTCTGCCGGAAATCCGTGCATTCACGCTAACTGTTTCATGAATATTCTTCAATTCAGGAACAAAAGCGCCTAAATCTGCCAACGAGATCTGAGCGTTGTCGACCGGAATGTTTACATTCAGTCGTTCCGCCAGCGTTTGATTTCCTTGTAAGGTATCAAAACGTAGTATCAGGTTATCCAAATTAATTTCAGATTCCGGTAAGTTCACCGAAAATGTTGGAAAGTGAATGTTTTGAGGGGTACCGATGATTTTTGCGTTCAGATTTTTCAGCGTAAATCCCGACTGTTCCCTTGCTGTCAGGTAATTTACAGCAGCATTGATCGTGTCGTTTGTAAGTGTGTTGATTGATATATCTGCGCTTATATCGTTGATTTTTATGCTGCTCTCTTTGAAATGCTGAAAACTGATGGAATCAGCCGTTCTCGTAAAAGAAATCCGGGAATCTGAAATGATTAATTTTTCCAGCTTTAAATCAATGTATGTTGAGTCTTGTTTGGGTTTTTGCTTTGAAAACAGAAAGTCGAAATTTGACTTTCCACCGGCATCTGTTTTGAGATTAGCATAAAAATGATCAAGTTCAAGATTTGAAAAGACAATTTTTTTTCTGAGTAATCTCCAGAAATTAAATCCGGCATATATGCGATCTATTTGCAACAGCGTGTCTTGTTGCTGATCTTCAATATACACATCTTCAATTTTCAGTTTGTTGAAAAAATGATAATCTACATTCCCAATTTCAATCCTGGTGTTGAGTGAGATTGAAAGTTCACGGGTCAGGCTATCTATAACAAAATTCTGTATCTTGTTGAATTGTAACAAAATAAAGGGTGAAGCCAACAGCAGAATTATTGCCGACGCTGAAATGATGAGTATTTTAACTGATTTTTTTATACCTTTGGGCATTAATTTGCACAAAATTAGAAAATTGTTTGGAATAATCAAAGCATCAGAATACATCAGAATATATTGATACTCACGAATTACAGCAACTGTCAGATTCTGAAAATGTAAAGTGAATATGGCTATTAAAGAAGAGCAACATAAACCAACATCAGACATATACATATTAGGTATTGAATCTTCATGTGATGATACTTCTGCATCAGTCATTAAAAATGGTGTTTTGCTGTCGAATGTGACAGCCGGACAGGCAGTACATGAACGTTACGGAGGTGTGGTGCCGGAACTGGCATCGCGTGCTCATCAGCAGAATATTATTCCGGTGGTACACGAAGCCATGCGTGAGGCCGGTATCGCTAAATCTGACTTGTCGGCTGTTGCGTTTACCCGTGGTCCCGGTTTGCTCGGCTCTTTACTTGTCGGTGCTTCTTTTGCCAAAGGTTTTGCACAGAGCCTCAATCTCCCGCTGATTGATGTGAATCACTTACAGGCGCATGTATTGGCGCATTTCATCAGTCAGGGTAAACCGGACGAACAAATGCCTGAATTTCCGTTTTTATGTTTGCTTGTCTCAGGAGGAAATTCTCAGATTATTTTAGTACGTTCGTATCACGATATGGAAATCATCGGGCAGACCATCGATGATGCGGCAGGAGAAGCATTTGACAAATGCGCCAAGGTAATGGGACTGCCTTATCCCGGCGGTCCGCATGTCGACCGGCTGGCACAGTCGGGAAACCCCAGCGCTTTTCGTTTTGCAAAGCCACAGATTAAAGATTATAACTACAGTTTCAGCGGATTAAAAACTTCTTTCTTATATTTGCTGCGTGATAAAGTGAAAGAAAATCCTGATTTTATAGCGGAAAATAAGGCTGATTTATGTGCTTCTTTACAGGAAACGGTAGTTGACATCTTGATGAAAAAACTGAAATTGGCAGCAAAAGACTTGAATGTAAGGCAGGTGGCTGTGGCGGGTGGCGTGTCGGCCAATTCAGGCCTTCGGAAAGCATTGGTGGAAACTGGTAAAAAATACGGATGGAAGGTGTTCATTCCCCCGGTTTCTTTTACTACCGACAATGCTGCGATGATTGCCATAACCGGATATTTTAAATACCTGAATCATGATTTTTGTGGGCTGGGCGAAGTTCCGTATGCCCGGATTAATTATACATTTTAACAAGGAAAATATCACATGTCGAAAATCAAATTTCCTGAAAAATTAATTCCATTGAAAGGAATTATTTATTTTTTCATTATTTTACTGTGTGCGCATTTCTTTTGGAAGTTTACCATGCTGGGCGATGAATCGGATGTTGTGGTTACATTTTTCGGTTTCGACTTGTCGGCTGGTTTTAATCTGATGGTTAATCATGTTGCACGGATTGTGTATGATATTTTGTCGTTGATAGGTTATCAGGTGCAACTGGATGGCGCGAATGTGATCCGGCATGATAACGGGGTTGCTGTGAAAATCGTGTGGGCGTGTACCGGTTTGAAGCAGGCATATATTTTTATTGTGATTATGGCTTTTTACAAAGGCCCCTGGCGTAGAAAGTTGTGGTATATTCCGGCTGGATTGGTGGTGGTCTATCTGTTCAATATATTCAGAATTCTGATGATCGTAGCCTCTATCAGAGAAAATCCGGATAGTTTTGAGTTTTTGCATGAAGGTCTCTATAAGTATTTGTATTATGGTATAATTTTTCTGATGTGGGTACTTTGGGAAGAAAAAGTCAGAAGAAATAAGAAGGAGCGTGTAAATCAGTTGTCGGATTCATAAAATATTAAATATGCAGCAAGCTGAAAAAGACAGAAACCCCTGGTTGTGGGTGCCAACCTTGTATTTTGCACAGGGAATACCCTACGTAATTGTAATGACTGTTTCTGTGATCATGTACAAACGGTTCGGGATTTCGAATACCGATATTGCGCTATACACCAGCTGGCTGTATGTTCCGCTGATAATCAAGCCCTTCTGGGGTCCTGTCGTTGATTTGCTTTCTACCAAAAGATGGTGGGTTGTTTCCATGCAGTTGCTGATTGGAGCAGGACTTGCCGGTATTGCTTTGTTAATACCCATGCCGTTTTACTTTCAGGCTACTCTGATTGTTTTCTGGCTAATGGCTTTTAGTTCTGCTACACACGATATTGCTGCCGATAACTTTTACATGCTGGCATTGTCCGATGATAAACAATCGTTTTTCATGCGTGTTCGTGGTGCATTCTATCGTTTGGCAATGATTTCGGGACAAGGATTTCTGATTATTTTCGCCGGCGCTATGGAGCGTGTTACCGGTAATATCCGGTTTTCCTGGAGTATTACTTTCTTTGTGATTGCCGGTGTTTTCATCCTGTTGATGCTGTATCATCGTTTTGCTTTGCCTAAAGTACCGGCAGATAAGTTGCATAAATCGGTTAATCCCAATAAAAAACTGGGCGATTTCGGGGGAACTTTCAAATCTTTCTTTCAAAAAGATAAAATTGTACTTTCTTTGGCTTTTTTACTTGTCTACAGGCTGGGAGAAGCTATGTTGATTAAGATCGCTTCCCCTTTTCTGCTCGACCCTGTTGAACTGGGAGGATTGGGGTTGAGTACCGAGCAGGTGGGACTGGCATACGGAACGGTTGGCATAATTGCCTTGGTGTTGGGTGGAATTTTGGGTGGATTTGCTATTTCGATGAACGGTTTGAAGTTCTGGTTGATACCTATGGCCTTATTTATTACTTTACCCAATCTGGCGTATGTGTATATGGCTTTTTTTCAGCCGGTTGATTATCTTACTGTCATCAGTTGTGTTGCTATCGGACAGTTTGGCTATGGATTCGGCTTTGCAGCATTTCTGATGTACATGATTTACATGAGCGAAGGAGAATTTAAAACCGCATACTACACGCTTGCAACAGGTTTTATGGCGCTCGGCATGATGTTGCCGGGTATGGCTGCCGGCTGGTTACAGGAACAGCTAGGTTACAAAATGTTTTTTGTTATTGTTGTCCTGATTGCTATTCCAACGATATGGATTGCCGGAGCCATTAAATTAGATCCTTCCTTTGGAAAGAAAAGATAATTTTCTGTACCTTTGTTGCGTTTTAAAACAACATTTCAATCGATGAAAATATTAATCCTTGGTGCCGGTAAAATGGGCACATTTCTGACTGATGTTTTGTGCTTCCAGCACGAAGTCGCCTTGTTTGATACAGATCCGAAACGCTTGCGTTTTGTGTTTAACACGCTGCGGATGACCCAATATGAAGAAATTAAAGCGTTTCAGCCTGAGTTGGTAATCAATTGTGTGACATTGAAATACACAATCGATGCGTTTCGTAAAGTGTTGCCTTTTCTTCCTGATAATTGTATTCTTTCGGATATAGCATCTGTAAAAACCGGTCTGAAATCATATTACGAATCATCGGGAATGCGTTATGTGTCGACACACCCGATGTTCGGTCCGACTTTCGCTACGCTCGACAATCTGAGTTCGCAGAGTGCCATCATCATCGCGGAATCCGACCACATGGGAAAAGCTTTTTTCAAGGATTTATACGGCTCGCTGAGACTGAAGATATTCGAATATACATTTGAGGAACATGATCAAACAATTGCTTATTCATTGTCGATCCCGTTTGCCTCAACCCTTGTTTTTGCTTCGGTAATGAAGCCGCAGGAAGCGCCTGGTACAACATTCAAAAGACACATGGATATTGCCAAGGGACTTTTATCGGAAGATGATTACCTGCTGACAGAAATTTTATTTAATCCTTACACCCCGGAACAGTTGAATAACATCAGAGGAGAATTGCGGGCTTTACTGGATATCATCGATCAAAAAGATTCGGAAGCGATGCATCAGTTCCTGAAAAAAGTGAGGAAGAACATTGAATAGTTGTTAGTGGTCAGTGGTTAGTATTAGCGTATCGAATATACTCCTGTAAAATCTATAAAATACACATACATCAATAATTATCAATATGGAAACAAAAGATCAGGTTTTAGCAGCCATGAAAGCTGCCGGTAAGCCGGTAAATGCCGGCAAGTTGGTTGAGTTGACCGGACTCGACAGGAAAGAAGTGGATAAAGCCATGAAACAACTGAAGGCCGATGGCGCCATTGAATCACCCAAGGTTTGTTTCTGGCAACCTAAATCATAAGGTGAAATTGTAATGTGGTGCTGTCTCAAAAGTATTTTCACGCGAGAAACAGCCAAGGTGTTTCAGAAGTGTTCAAATGCAAGGCGCTGAGATTGAGGGAGAGGGAGCGTACTGAAGTACGCGACCGAGCACTCATATCGAAAGCAACGCGGCAGTTGGGCACTTATGAGACACCGTCATCAATGTATTTATTAAATTATTTAAAAATAGCCCTCCATTTCCCGAAAAACACTACTTTTGTCAGATAAAGCATGTCAAAATTACAGGTTTATTAATTGGTGAAATATGCAGTATTCAGAAATTCAGTCTGTTAAGCAACGCTATGGAATTATAGGTAACTCCGAATTACTGAACCGGGCAATCGATATTGCAGTCCAGGTTGCGGCGACCGATTTATCAGTCCTGATTACCGGTGAAAGTGGGGTCGGAAAAGAGAACTTTCCTCAAATTATCCATCAGTACAGCCACAGAAAACACGGTCCCTATATTCCGGTAAATTGTGGCGCCATACCCGAAGGTACGATTGATTCTGAATTGTTCGGACATGAAAAGGGTTCGTTTACCGGAGCTACGGCCGACCGAAAAGGCTATTTTGAAGTGGCCGATGGTGGCACCATTTTTCTGGATGAGGTGGGGGAGTTGCCCTTATCTACGCAAGTCAGGTTGCTGAGAGTGCTCGAAGCCGGTGAATTCATCAAGGTCGGTTCTTCCAAAATACAGAAAACCAATGTCAGGGTAGTGGCTGCTACCAACCGCGAAATGAAACAAGCCATCCGGGATGGGAAATTCAGGGAGGATTTGTACTACCGGTTGAATACAGTACCCATTTACGTACCGCCGCTTCGCGAGCGAAAAGAAGATATTGTCTTGCTGTTTCGTAAATTCGCATCCGATTTTGCTGATAAATACCGGATGCCGCCCATCAAACTTTCTGATGAAGCTAAAATCATGTTAACCAATTATTATTGGAACGGAAACATCAGACAGCTTAAAAATATAACAGAGCAGATTTCAGTCATTGAACAACACCGGGACATTTCAGCAGATATACTGAGGAATTACCTTCCGAATGAAGATGTGGAACGGTTGCCGGCCTTGTTTGCCGGTCATAGGCCGCTCGATCAGAAAACTTTCAATAGTGAGCGGGAAATCCTGTATCAGGTGCTTTTTGATATGAAGAAAGACATGAATGAGCTGAAAAAACTGGTTCATGACATCATGAATGGTCAGGCTGCACCGGTTCAGCACTACGATGTTGATTTTGGAACGCATATTCCGGAAAAACAGGATGTTATGCTGACAAACCACGAACGGGAAATCATAACCGATAAGAAGTATATGAAAGGCAGTGCGTTTCATGCCGACCCGGATGATGTGAATTATATGGAAGCAGAAGTTTTTCAGGATGTTGAGCCCGTTCACGAACCGGTCAGTCTGGAAGAAATGGAAAAACAGATGATCCGTAAAACACTCGAAAAACATAAGGGAAGGCGTAAAGCTGCTGCTGTAGAATTGAAAATATCGGAACGTACCCTCTATCGTAAAATCAAAGAATATGGGTTGGATTAAAAATTTAAAAGCCAGAAACTTGTTGAAGATTATGGTTTGGGTGAAAGTCGTGAAATGGGCGGTTATGTTGCTCGTCGTTACGTTTTTTAATTCCTGTCTTATTTCCTATACATTCAATGGAGCGTCGATAGATTATGCCAAAACACGGTCGATTTCGATTGCCGATTTTAATAATGTGGCTGAATTGGTTCACCCGCCTCTTGCGCAGGAATTCTCGGAAAAGTTAAGGGACAAATTTGCTAAACAGACCCGGCTGCAATTGCTGAAAAACAATGGCGACATGCACCTGGAAGGTGAGGTTGTAGGTTATGTGCTAACTCCGATGGCAATTGGACAGGACTCGTATTCTGCCGAAACCAAGCTTACCGTGACCATCAATGTGCGGTTCACAAACAATGCCAATGCAGAAGATGATTTTGAAAAAAAATATACGGCTTTCCAGACTTTTGATAGCAACAGGATGTTGACGGATGTACAGGATGAGTTACTCGCTATCATGATGGAGGATATTATTGATAATATCTACAATGATACGGTGGCGAAGTGGTAAGTAAGTGATGAGGTTGCCGCGTCGGCTTTGCCTCCTCGCAATGACGAAACTGAAAGCGATTGGAATGAAGACTGATGATTTTATGAGATTGATTGCTGAACCGGAGACTGTTGATGGTACGCATGCAGCAGATCTGAAAGAACTGACTGAAAGGTATCCCTATTTCAGTCAGGCGAGGGTGCTTTATCTGAGATCGCTGCAGAAGTCGCAAAGTATTCATTTTGAATCGCAGATTGGTATTACTACTTTATATGCTTCCGACAGAAACTGGCTGTATTTTTATCTGTATCCTGAAGCTCGTTTGAGTAAAACGTCGGAATCGCATCAGCGCGACGCCCGTTATTCAGGCAGTTATTTTGACTTGTTGGAAGCGGCTGAATCTGAAGGAGAGGACACACGCGTTTCACTGAAAAAAATTGCTGAAAGTTTGAAAGCCTCCAGAGCAATGCTGAAAGAGGAAAAACGAATTCCCGAAATGGCGTCCGCCCATCAACCGGAGACGCGGCAAACAAAAATTGAAATTCCGGTTCCTGATTATTTCAGGTATGAAGATGAACTGACAAAAGATTTATCCCTGGAAGAAAAATCCCGTCTGTATATCAGACAGAAGAAATACAGCGAAGCAATTGAAATATTGAGGCAATTAAATTTGATAAATCCGAAAAAAAGTATTTACTTTGCAGACCAAATTCGATTTTTGGAAAAAATCATCGCAAATTCAAAATAAAGAGGCTAATATGTATACTTTTTTTATTATTCTGATTGTAATCGTTTCGCTGTTGCTAACCTTGCTGGTGTTGGTTCAAAACTCTAAAGGAGGTGGATTGGCAGCCGGATTTACTTCTTCAAACCAGATTATGGGTGTTCGTAAAACAACCGATTTTCTGGAAAAAGCAACCTGGACGCTGGTTGTTGCCCTCGTGGTGTTTTCTGTTGCAGCAGTAGGTTTCCGTTCGCACAGTAAAGGTGCGCACGAATCTGAAATCAAAGAACTCTACCAGGAAGCTCAACAGGCTGAGCCGGGCGTTGTAAATCCCGGATTTACGGAAGAACAGGACGGCAATCAGGAATAAATTTCTCATTCATCATATTAAAGCGTGTCAAATTTATTTTGATACGCTTTATTTTTATTTTATAGCAAGGTGTTACAAATTGACGATACCATTATAAGTTTCGATTTGTTCGAAGAACAGTTTGTTTGCAATCTTCAGGCATGCAAAGGAGAATGTTGCATCGAAGGGGATGCGGGAGCTCCGCTCGAACAGGATGAAATTGAAAAAATTCAGGAAATTTTGCCGCTGATCTGGGATGACCTGACTGAAGTTTCGAAGGAGGTGATCCGTAAACAAGGAATTTCTTATATAGATGAAGACAATGAACCGGTTACATCCATTGTCAACGGCCGTGAATGTGTGTTTACTTACACGGATGAATCGGGGGTGTGCAAATGTGCTATTGAGAAGGCGTTCAGGGCGGGAAAAACAGATTTTCCAAAGCCGGTTTCCTGTCACCTTTATCCGGTCAGGGTGCAGCAATACAATGAATTCAAAGCCGTGAATTACCATCGATGGAGTATTTGTAATTGTGCTGTTTCATTGGGGCGGCAATTGAAAGTGCCTGTTTATCAGTTTCTAAAAGAGCCTTTAATAAGAAAGTTTGGCGAAAACTGGTATGAACAATTGGTGGTGGCGGCTAAAGAGTTAAATCAAAAATAAACAACAATGCAGGTTGAGATTATCACCATTGGAGACGAGATACTCATCGGGCAGATTGTGGACACCAATTCTGCCTGGATGGCAACGGAGCTGAATAAGGCCGGTTTTGAAGTAGTACAGATAACTTCTGTACACGACAGCGAGAAACAGATAACAGATGCGTTGGAGTCAGCGCTCGAAAGAGCAGAAGTTGTTTTGTTTACAGGCGGAATAGGTCCGACAAAAGATGATATTACCAAGTTGACCCTGTGTCGGTATTTTGGCGCCGAACTGGTTTTTGATGCCGGCGTATATGCCAATATCGAGAATTTGCTTAAAAATCGCATGCGCGCCATGAATGAGCTGACGAAAACGCAGGCCATGGTTCCGGATAAGGCAGTGATAATTCCTAATCCCATCGGTACAGCGCCCATTACCTGGTTTAATAAAGATGGAAAAGTTGTCGTGTCGATGCCGGGCGTCCCGTATGAGATGAAACGTGCCATGGAATTTGAAATCATCCCGCGGTTACAGAAACAATTTCAGCCACAGGCTATTATTCACAAGACCCTGTTGGTTGCAGGTTATCCCGAATCGGCCCTGGCATTGAAAATAGCCGACTGGGAGAACGCGTTGCCGGAACAAATTCACCTGGCCTATCTGCCTCATTTCAATATCGTTAAGTTGAGGCTGAGTGCCGCCCAGGATGATTTCGTTTCTACCAAAAATGAAATTGACAGACAGATTACGTTGCTGAAAGTTATATTGGGAAATGCTGTTATTGCAGAAGAAGATATAGTACTCGAAGAATTGGTGGGGAGGCATCTTAAAGCAGCAGGAAAGACCCTGGCAACAGCCGAGAGTTGTACCGGTGGACACATCGCGCATCGTATTACGACAATTGCCGGAAGTTCAGCCTACTTCAAAGGTGCTGTCGTTGCCTACAGCAATGAAATAAAAGCCGGATTGCTGGGAGTTGATGTGGAAATCATTGAGCGGTATGGGGCTGTAAGCGAAGAAGTGGTTAGACAAATGGCCGTTGGCGTCGCTGGTAAGTTATCGGCCGATTATGTTATTGCCACGTCCGGCATTGCCGGTCCGGATGGCGGTACAGATGAAAAACCGGTAGGCACCGTCTGGATAGCAGTTGGAACAAAGGATTCGTTAGTCAGTCGCAAGTTTCAGTTTTCACTCGATAGACAACTTAATATCGAACGTACGACACAGACCGCGTTGTTGATGCTGATGGAATCAGTGGATAGTGGATAGTGGTTAGTGGTTAGTGGTTAGTGGATAGTGGATAGTGCTGTTTAAGCTTATAAACATTTAAACAATTAAACCAAGAACTAACCACTATCCACTAACCACTATCAATTAATTTACTTTCCCCGAAAATTATCAGAAAATAAATATTTAATTGCTTGCGGGTTTAAAAAAAATAGTGTACTTTTGCACACTGTTTTCGAAAAGTTGTAAATAACAAAAAGATATAGAAATGTCAAAGATTTGTCAGATTACCGGTAAAAAAGCAATGGTGGGAAACAATGTTTCACACTCAAAGCGCCGTACAAAAAGGACTTTTGATGTAAATTTATTTACAAAAAAGTTTTATTGGGTGGAACAAGACATGTGGATTAGCCTGAAACTTTCTGCCGCAGGTTTGCGCACCATCAACAAGCTGGGTTTGGATGCAGCTATTAAGAAAGCTGCTGAAAAAGGTTTTTTATACGCATAATTTAAGGAGGAAATTTTAACATGGCAAAGAAATCAAAAGAGGCAAGAGTTCAGGTCATTCTGGAATGTACCGAACATAAAGAAAGTGGTATGCCCGGTACTTCTCGTTATATTACGATGAAAAACAGGAAAAATACCCCGGGTCGTATGGAGTTGAAAAAATACAACCCCATTTTGAAAAAAGTAACAGTACATAAAGAAATTAAATAAGTTTGAATCATGGCAAAGAAAGCGGTTGCATCGATGCAAAAGGGTGAAGGTCGTTCTTATGCGAAAGTCATCAAGATGGTAAAATCACCAAAAACCGGTGCGTATATTTTTCAGGAAGAAATGGTACATAACGATAAAGTGAAAGAACATTTGGCGAAATAATCCGTTTCACTTTGTCAGTAAATAATAGTTAATCCTCTCATTTGGTTGAATGGGGGGATTTTTTGTTTCCGGTTATGGAAAAAATGCTTAATTTTGTGACAAGGATTTTTTAGTAGTTAGTAGTTAGTGGTTAGTGGATAGTGGATAGTGGATAGTGGTCAGTGAAAAGTGTTGCTAACCATTTAAACTATTAAACTTTTAAACAAATAACTATCCACTGACCACTATCCACTAACCACTGTTAATTAGTTTCAGTACACAAAAACAATGATATAAATGGGTCTATTCAGTTTTTTTAGTAAGGAAAAGAAAGAAACGCTTGATCAGGGTTTATCTAAAACCAAGGAAAGTGTCTTTTCTAAAATATCAAGGGCGGTAGTCGGGAAATCGAAAGTCGACGACGAGGTGCTCGATAATCTGGAAGAGGTACTTATTACTTCGGATGTCGGGGTGGAAACTACCCTGCGCATCATCGAAAGGATTGAACAGCGTGTTTTGCGGGATAAATACATCAATACAAGTGAGTTGAATGTGATTCTGAAGGAAGAAATCGCGGCTTTGCTGGCAGAGAATAATGCTGGTGTTGTTGCCGGTTTCGAATCGGAATTACCATCCACACCTTATGTAATTATGGTTGTGGGTGTAAATGGGGTAGGTAAGACGACCACCATTGGTAAACTGGCGCATCAGTTTAAAAAGGCAGGTAAGTCGGTGTATCTTGGTGCTGCCGATACTTTCAGAGCTGCGGCAGTCGACCAGTTGGTTATATGGGGAGAACGTGTAGGAGTACCTGTTATCAAACAAAAAATGGGAGCAGATCCGGCTTCGGTTGCTTATGATACAGTATCTTCTGCCAAGGCTAACAATGCTGATGTGGTGATTATCGATACGGCGGGTCGTCTGCACAACAAGGTGAACCTGATGAACGAACTGACCAAAATCCGGAATGTGATGCAGAAGGTGATTCCGGGCGCTCCACAGGAGGTGTTGCTGGTGTTGGATGGCTCAACCGGACAAAATGCATTTGAACAGGCCAAACAGTTTACCAAAGCGACAGATGTAAATGCGCTGGCTATTACAAAACTGGATGGTACGGCCAAAGGAGGCGTGGTGATAGGAATTTCCGATCAGTTTAAGATTCCGGTGAAATACATCGGATTGGGTGAAGGAATGGAGCATTTGCAGGTGTTCGACAGAGAAGCATTTGTCGGCTCTTTATTTGAATGATGAAAAAAGGAAAAGTTGATATCATCACGATGGGTTGTTCCAAGAATCTGGTGGATTCGGAACAGCTGATGCGTCAGTTTGATGCGCTGGGCTACAAAGTGAGTCACGATGCGGAAAAACCGGATGGTGAAGTGGTCATTGTGAATACCTGTGGTTTCATAGGTGATGCCAAAGAAGAGAGTATAAACACTATTTTGCAGCTGGCCGACCTGAAGAAACGCCGAAAGATAGAGAAACTGTATGTGATGGGTTGTTTGTCGGAACGGTATATGGCTGATTTGCAGCAGGAAATCCCGGAAGTAGATAAGTATTTTGGTAAATTTAATTACAATGAAATACTGACTGATCTAGGACAGGAATACCGGGCTGATCTCCGGTTGGAGCGTTCACTTACAACTCCGGCACATTATGCTTACCTGAAAATTTCAGAAGGGTGCAACCGGACATGTTCTTATTGTGCCATTCCTTTGATAACGGGAAAACATCGTTCCCGTTCGATGGATGACCTGGAAAAGGAAGTCAGAATGCTGGTCGACAAAGGAGTAAAAGAGTTTCACTTGATTGCCCAGGATTTGTCGTATTATGGTATAGATCGCTATAAATCGCAAAAATTAGCGGAACTGCTGGAGCGATTATCGGATATACCCGGCGTGGAATGGCTGCGTTTGCACTATGCTTATCCAGCTCATTTTCCGTATGAAATACTGAAAGTCATGCGTGAAAGGGAAAATGTGTGCCGTTATCTCGACATTGCCCTGCAGCATGTCAGTGATCACATGTTGGGCGTCATGCGCCGCAATTTCACAAAAGCGCAGACATACGAGTTAATCAGACGCATCAGGGAAGAAGTTCCCGGCATTCATCTCAGGACAACTATGTTAATCGGTCATCCCGGAGAAACGGAGGAAGATATTGACGAATTGAAGGAGTTTTTACGTTTTGCACGGTTTGAGCGTCTGGGTGCGTTTACCTATTCACACGAAGAAAGTACCTATGCACACAAGCATTATCAGGATGATATTCCGGAAGAAGTAAAACAACAAAGGATGGATGAAATCATGTCGCTTCAGCAGGAGATTTCAACTGAAATAAACCAGGCAAAAGTAGGATCCACCATGAAAGTAATCATTGATAAGAAAGACGGGGATTATTTTGTGGGTCGGACTGAATTCGATTCACCTGAAGTTGATCCGGAAGTGCTTATCCCTGTTGATATAAAAGGAGTTAGGATAGGAGAGTTTTATCAGGCGGAAATTGTGGACGCTGCGGAATTTGATTTGTACGGGAGATAATTGGAGTGAAGGTGATCACGGGGTTGCTTCGTCGTTTAACTCCTCGCAATGACAGACCGTTAACGGTAGATATTTAAAATAAAAAATATGAAACACAAAGGATTAGTTGCTGCTGTTGCTTCAAAGCTGAATCAGCCGGAGAGTGAAGTTGACAGGATGTTAGAAGCAACGGTAGAAATTCTTAAATCACAGTTGGTTGCAGGAAATGTGGTTAGTTTTCAGGGCTTTGGTTCTTTCGAATTCAAAAGGAAAGAAGAGCGGCTTTCTGTACATCCGGCCACGCAGGTGCGCACCCTGATACCACCCAAACAAGTGGTCAATTTTCGTCAGAGTACAACATTGAAAGTGAAACTTAAAGACATCCTGCGCCATGAGTAAAGAAAAGATGAATGCAGCCGAAATTGTTGAATTATTGTCGCAGCAGGCTGCTGTGAGTAAAAAGTTGTCGGATGATTTTCTGAAAACCCTGCTGGCGACAATTGAGGAAGTGCTGGTGTCGCAGGACAGTGTGAAAATCAATGGTTTGGGAACTTTCAAACTGCAGTGGAATGAACCCCGTAAGAGTGTGGATGTCAATACCGGCACAGAAATCGTTATCGATGGATATCATAAGGTTGTATTCACTCCGGATGCTGAGTTAAAAGAACTTGCCAATGAACCGTATGCCCATTTGCAACCGGTATTGTTGGACGATGGTGCAGAAGCTACTGAAAAATCTTCTGAGGAAACAGTTGATGCGGATCAAATGCCGTTGAAGTTGTTTAATGAACAGGCCAATGAAATCAAGGATATTTTGTCGGAAATCAATGCTTTGAATGATAAACAGGAAGACAAAACGAAGGGTGCTGAGATAGAAGGTGAGGCTACAATGTCATCAGAATCAGTAGCTCCTGAAGTTCCGGTTGAAATAGAAACCCCACTTGAAATGATTGTTTCTGAAGAAACGGAGGAAAAGCCGGAAGAGAAGCCTGATATTATTGAAAAAGAGATAGTTGAGCCGGTTGAAGTTGAGGCGACTGAAGCGCCGGAAGAAATTGTTACTGTTATTCATAAAGAAGCATCTCCTGTAGTTGAAAAAGCAGAAACCATGGTGATGTCTGAAGTCTCCGTTGAAGAACCACAGGAAATTACAAAAGAGAAGCAAAAAGCAGAAAAGACAGAAAGCAGAAAAAGAAGAATAAAGGAAGCAGACGAATTTCACCCTGAGAGATTAGGGAAAAGCTCACCCACCAGAACACCGGGACGGAAACTGGATTTTCTGTTTGTAGGAATCATGTTAGGCGGTTTGTTGGTGTATGTATTGATCGATTTTGATGTGTTTTCATTGGTGAAAAAATATATTGATTCAAATCGATTCAAAAAAGAAATTGTTCAGATGCCTGGAAATCAGTATATAATTCAGGAAGAAATACCTGTGGATACTCTGTTGACTGATACGACAGTGTTACAGCAGGACACAGTTACACAGGCTGCTGTTGTGAAACCGGCAGAACCTGTTGATGAGTTGCAGATCTTGTTCGATCAACCGCGTGTTTACAAAGAATTTATAGCAACCGAAAAAGTTATACAGGGAAGCCGGCTTACCCGTATCTCGGAACGTCATTATGGAGTAAAAGAGTTTTGGGTGTATATATTCGAAGCCAATCGTGATCTGCTGGATTCTCCTGATGACATTGCCATCGGCATGGAGTTGAAAATTCCGAAGCTTAACCCGAAGCTGGCAGATGCGGATAATCCCCGTTGTATGGAGTATGCTCTGAAGTTGCATGATGAATATGTAAAGATCAAATAAATTAATTGTAGTAAGTTATTTGTGTTTAGAACTTTCAGTATTTAATGTGCACGGATAAGTTTTCAGGTAGATGATTGTTTGTGCCTTGTTAAAACCTTATTTTCTGACTAAACAACCTTAGTAGCAGAGAGATAATTACATTCTTCCTCTGACCTTATTACCTTATTTTATTCAAAGATGATTAGAAATAAGGTAATAAGGTTAGGTTTGATGACAGATCCATTTGCTACTAAGGTTGTTTAGTCAGAAAATAAGGTCAATAAATAAGGTCTGATTGGTGGGACTCAACACCTGTGACTAAAGTCGTTTATGTGTGAATTTTACTTACGAATATTGAAATAGTTATTTTAATACCTGATTTTCATATCACGCAAAATATTGGTACTTTTGCGTCGCTTTTTTAATTGCAAGCATAATACATGGCAGAAACATCATTAATAGAAAAATTAGACGCATTACAGCATAAATTTGACGAGATATCGACTTTGATTACCGATCCGTCAGTCATTTCAGATCAGAAGCGCTTTGTGAAACTGAACAAAGAGTATCGTGATTTGGAAGAAATTCTTTCTGCCCGTGATGAATATAAATTGGCTTTGTCGAATCTGGCAGAAGCAAAAGAGATATTAGAGACCGAATCGGATTCTGAAATGCGGGAAATGGCAAAGTCGGAAATTGATGAGATAGAACCGAAGATTCCACAAATGGAAGAGGCGATAAAGTTGCTGCTGATTCCGGCCGATCCTGAGGATGATAAAAATGCCATTGTCGAAATCAGGGGTGGCACTGGTGGTGATGAGGCTGCGATCTTTGCCGGCGATTTATTTAAAATGTACGCCCGCTATTGTGATTCAAAGGGCTGGAAGGTCGAAGTGACAAGCGTTTCAGAAGGGACAATAGGAGGATATAAGGAAATCATCTTTACGGTGTCCGGTCAACAGGTGTACGGCACACTGAAGTATGAATCGGGCGTGCATAGGGTACAACGGGTTCCACAAACAGAAACGCAGGGACGTATACATACCTCTGCTGCTACGGTGGCGGTGTTGCCCGAAGCTGAAGAGTTCGATATCGAACTGAAGGAGTCGGATGTGCGGGTGGATACTTTCTGTTCGTCGGGTGCGGGTGGACAGTCGGTAAATACAACCTATTCAGCCATCAGGCTGGTGCATATCCCGACCGGTATCACAGTGCAGTGCCAGGACGAGAAGTCGCAACATAAAAACAAGGCCAAGGCGATGGTCGAACTGCGGTCGCGTATTTATGCCATTGAGCATCAGAAATACCTGGATGAAATTGGTTCGAAACGTAAAACCATGGTTTCTACAGGTGACCGCTCCGCCAAAATCAGGACCTACAATTATCCGCAGGGACGAATCACCGATCACCGCATTAATTTTACTATCTACAACCTGTCGGCTTTCATGAACGGTGATATCCAGTCGGTAATCGATCAGTTGATCGTAGCCGAAAATGCAGAAAGGTTGAAGGAAAGCGAGTTGTAAGCTAATAACTAATAACTAATAGCTAATAACTAATCATCGCTATTCACTATTCACTAATTACCAACTACTAAAGATACAAATATGAACAGAGCGCAATTATTTGATAACATTCAACGTAAGAAATCTTTTCTCTGTGTAGGGTTGGACACGGATATCAAGAAAATCCCGGAGTTTTTATTTGAAGAAGAAAACGACAGCATTTTTACCTTCAATAAAGCGATTGTTGATGCTACGGCTGATTTATGTGTCGCGTATAAACCTAATCTGGCATTTTACGAAAGCTTGGGTTTGCAGGGCTGGGAGGCATTGGAACGTACCGTCGACTATATCCGCGAAAATTATCCCGATCAGTTTATTATTGCGGATGCCAAAAGAGGGGATATCGGCAATACATCTGCCATGTACGCCAGTACTTTTCTGGGGAATATGGATTTTGATGCCGTAACCGTCGCACCTTATATGGGCGAAGACTCGGTAACGCCTTTTCTCACTTACACAGATAAATGGGTTATTCTGCTGGCGCTGACTTCCAACAAGGGGGCTTTCGACTTTCAGTTTATGCAGGATGCCGAAAGTGGAGAAAAGTTATTCGAGAAAGTACTCAAAACATCGCAACAGTGGGGTACAAGCGACAACCTTATGTATGTGGTAGGCGCTACCAAAGCGGATATGCTGTCGGAAATAAGGCAAATCATTCCCGACCATTTCTTGTTGGTTCCCGGAGTCGGGGCACAGGGTGGCAGTCTGCAGGAAGTAGCCAAATACGGCTTGAACTCGACTTGCGGCTTGCTGGTTAATTCTTCCCGTCAGATTATCTATGCATCTTCCGGAAAAGATTTCGCTGAAGCGGCAAGAGCAGAAGCTAAGAACGTACAGCAGGAAATGGAGGAGTTATTATTAACCGCAGGTTTGGGATAAGATTATATAGATTTCTCATTGCGAGATGACAAAGAACTGTCATTCTGAGCGTAGCGAAGAAT
>VSSQ01000156.1_pt1 | contig 89206 bp, 77 predicted proteins | sample 4763081 | NCBI WGS metagenome assembly VSSQ01 (sample SAMN12137344, study PRJNA551015) | bioreactor metagenome | isolation source: SDC9 anaerobic chlorinated ethene degrading culture | place: USA: Knoxville, Tennesee | collected 2015-01-01
TCTGGTTTCTCAGTTTAAAGAATCAAAAAGTGTCTACTTAATTTAGTAAAAGTCAAGGCGATGTGGAGCCAATAATTTTCACTTAAGGGAAGTTTATTTTTCCCTTAAGTGAAATTTTTATTTTACTTAAGTCAAAAATAAATTATACCTAAGGGAAAATTTGTCGGTACTTTTTAACCAAAAAGTATATACTTTTTGAATCATTTCTAATGAGTTTTGAATTAGAAAGTACCTAAGAATTTTATCCAACCAAAGGAGCTATATTTTTAATGTTCCCTATTGTGCATCCTGGTGTCACCAGAATGCGCAATAGAGAACAAATAGGTTGTTTTACTGCTGCGAATCAATCAAAAGAGAGGTCATGCCGATAGATCCGCCTAGTATCTTATCGTTGAAGAATGTCACATTATCTTTGTTTCCACGCAATGCCAATGCGTAAAGCAGCGGATAGTAATGATCGGTTGTTGGTATTGCCAGCCGGGATGCGTTACTTAGTTTTTCGTAATTTATCAATGCATCGTAATCTTCCAGAAGAATTTTATTTTTGATGATGTCTGTCATCTCAATGGCCCAATCGTATCCATAATCCTCTAACCCGAAAGACCTGCCGAACCTTACTTGCCGCAGGTTATGGATAATGTTGCCGCTCCCGATTATCAATACGCCTTTGTTTCTGAGGAATGCCAATTCCTCAGCCAGTTTAAAATGGGCTTCAGCCCCCATGGTGTAATCCAGACTTAATTGCAACACCGGAATATTGGCCTCGGGATACAGATGCACCAGAATACTCCAGCATCCATGATCGATTCCCCAGTCCATATTAAGCCCAACTTTTTTATTCTGAAACTCGTGAGCAATTTGTGCGGCCAGTTCCGGAGAGCCGTTGGCAGGATAGTTTACATCAAATAGAGCCTGAGGAAATCCGCCGAAATCGTGTATCGTGTCCGGACGCTTCATTGCCGTTACCTGTGTTCCTCTGGTCTCCCAGTGGGCGGATATACACAAGATGGCCGAAGGTTGCGGAAGATTCTGCCCCAGAATGCCCCATTGTTGAGAAAATTCATTTAGTTCTATGGCATTCATCGGGCTACCGTGACCAATAAAAAGCACAGGCATTTGCTCTGTGCTTTTTATTTTATTGAAATCCGATTGTAAACTATCAAGCGTAATCATGATTGTTCTGTTTTGCAGTTTCTTAATTCTGCGCTGGTTCGAAAATTATTCGGCATTAGCGACTATTGTAATGGTAACTTCCATATCATCATTGATGAATGAATCTTTCAGATCTTTAAAGATGTTTTTGGATCCGTAATTAACGCCCCATTGGGTACGGTCAATTGTAAAAGTAGCCGTGGTAGCCTTGTAGCTTGTACCTTCGTTGGTAACATTCGCATCGAAAGTGATATTTTTTGATACACCTTTTAATTCAAGATTGCCACTGATTCTATGAGTATTGACACCGTCATTTAGTTTTTCAACTGTTGTAATCGTAAACTTACCCTCTGGATATTTAGCAACATCAAAGAAATCAGCACTCTTAAGGTGACCTACCAGTTGTTCGTTCATCTTTGCATCGGTCAGGTCTTCACATAAAATCTTATTCATGTCAAGGGTAAATGTTCCGGATACCAGTTCGCCGTTTTCAACCGATAATTCTCCTTGTTTGATGCCTAATGTTCCGTGATGACTTCCTCCGGGTTTGTAACCTTTCCAGGCCACTGTCGAGGCTAATGTATCTACAACTAATTTTTGACTGCCAACATTTGCCGTTGCTTCTTTTGCATCTGATGCATCCACTTTGTTACCCGACTTGCTTGAACATGATGTGGCGATAAATAAAGCCACTGCTGCTAATAAATAATAAGCTTTCATTTTACTTCTTTTTGGTTTTTAATTTATTTGATGCTGCAAAGTTCGGCTATTTAACAGGGGGGTGGGTAATAGTTTTCGGAAAATGTGTTGTAAATTCAGGAAATAAGCTTGCTCATTTCATTTCTGAACTCGCTGGGCGTTACTCCGGCCTTCTTTTTGAATACATTCGAGAAATAGGATTTCTCATTATAACCTAGCTCGAACCCAATCTCGGCAATCGTTTTTTCACTATTCATCAATAGCTCTTTTGCTTCTGTAAGCTTTCGGGTCTCGATTATTTCGGATACACTTTTTTGAAGGATATTCTGACATATAATATTAAGATTGCGCGACGACATGTTTAATTTTTCTGCGTAGAAGTCAACATTTACATCCCGACGGAAATTATCTTCTAGAATCTGCAGAAATGTACGGAATGTGATATGCTGCGAACAGGGCTGGTCCATTTTCATTGAGGCAGATTTCTTCCGTTCGGACTCAATCATGATAAACAGTGAGCTAAGCAGGCTGCGAAGTATGGCATAGTCCGGTACTTCCTGACTTGCAATTTCGTACATGATTTCACATAGTTTGACTATTTGAGTGAAGTGTTTGTTCTCGGCCAGCTCAATGGTGGCATATTCGTGGTAACCGGCATACAGCTGGAAGCGCGATTCCGGAATAAATTCGCTTTTAAAGCGGAAGATCCAACCTAGCGGATAATTTAACTCGTTGTCGTGCAAAAATGTAATACGGTGACTTTTCCCTTTGGTTACGTAGCTGATAAGCGGTGCGTTGTAGATGGTGGATTTAAAATTTATAAAATGTTCAATCTTTCCCTGCAGGCTGATTACAAGCTCTTCCATGTCGTGAGCGTGCGGCTCAGATAAAAAGTCGGGTAATTGCTTCTCCAAACTGGCAGAAAACGGACTGATGTTGAACAATCTTTCCATATTACAGTTGATTAATAAACTTAAAATAATTACATTTTGACCGGTAATATATACAAAAGTATTTAATTATTTGAGGTTTTTCTTGATTCTTTTGTATAATTAATGGTTAATTATATATCTTTGTTGGAAAGTCTCTCTAGTTATATACAAACCAAATGTCTGTTATTATGTGTGGGAAAATTTATATGCTGCTTTGTTGCCTTTTATGTGTAACATGGATTCAGGCATCTCCATTCGAGAAGGACTCTTTCAAGACTAAAGAGGGGTATGAGTTGTCAATTCACTTTATTAAGCACGGAACTCTTATGCTGACCTACAGGGATGCTGTAATTCAAATTGATCCGGTATCATCTTATGCCGATTATTCAAAACTACCTAAGGCCGACATACTTCTTATCACCCACGAACACGGTGATCATCTGGATAAAAAAGCGGTTGATCAGACAGTGAAGGAGGGTACGGTGTTGATAGCCAACGAGTCTTCTGTTAAAATTCTGGATAAAGGATCTGTCATGAAAAACGGAGATAAGCTTACTCCTGCAGATTATCTTACACTGGAGGCTGTTCCTGCATATAACACAACCCCCGGAAGAGAGATGTATCATCCTGAACACCGTGACAACGGATATATTTTAACCCTTGGAGGTATGCGTATCTATGTGGCCGGCGATACGGAAGATATTCCGGAAATGGCTACCTTGGGTGATATCGATATTGCTTTTATTCCGGTTAACCAACCTTATACAATGACGATCGATCAAGCCGTAAATGCAGCCCGGATGATTAACCCCCGAATTTTGTATCCCTATCATTACGGAGATACGGATGTTACCCAATTGAAAAAACGACTGGCCTCCGATAAGTCAATCGATGTACGTATCAAACAGCTTCAATAAATATTCAATATTCTATTAACCTATTGTAAATGTAAAAAAATAAATATGAGTACAGATTTTTTGATTGCCGTGGAAGGCAATCGTACAGCCGCTCTTAAAAAGAAGATTATACATTATTATATTGCAAATGGTGATGCAACCATTGCCGATCTTTGCAAAGAAATGGATCTGAGTATTCCTACGGTAACTAAACTGGTTGGTGAATTGTTGGAAGAAGGATACATTCTTGATTTTGGTAAACAGGAAACCAGTGGAGGCCGTAAACCAAACATATATGGACTTAATCCGGAATCTGGTTATTTTATCGGAGTGGATGTGCGCAGAGACTCAATCAATATTGCTGCGGTAGATTTTAAAGGAAAATTTATCTCGGTGGAAGATGAGGTGCCTTTTACTTTGGAGAACACACCGGCTGCCTTGGAGAATCTATGTGTTATCATCGACGAATTTATTGGTTCGCTGAAGGTTTCACGTGATAAGATTCTTTCTGTAGGTATTAATATTACAGGACGTGTAAACCCTATATCCGGTTATAGCTATAGTTTCTTCTATTTTGAAGAAAAGCCTCTTTCCTTAATAATTGAAGAGCGCCTTAAACTTAAGGTCTACATCGAGAATGATACCCGTGCAATGGCATATGGCGAGTATATGAAAGGTGCCGTAAAGGGAGAGAAAAATTTGATTTTTGTAAATATTAGCTGGGGATTGGGTGTAGGTATTATTCTGGATGGTAAACTATATTACGGAAAATCCGGATTTTCAGGAGAATTTGGCCATTTCTGTTTGTACGACAATGAAATAATTTGTCATTGCGGCAAAAAAGGATGTCTTGAAACCGAAGCATCAGGATCTGCGCTTCATAGAATGTTGATTGAACGATATAAAGAGGGCAGCAGTACCATTTTAGCCGATAAAATAAATAGCGGAGCAGAAATAACGCTAAATGATTTAATTGATGCGATTCAAAAAGAGGATGTGTTGTCTATCGAAATTCTGGAACATATCGGGACTAATCTTGGAAAAGCAATCGCCGGATTAATGAATATTTTCAATCCTGAATTGGTTATTCTTGGCGGAGGTCTTTCACTTACAGATGAGTATATCCGCCTGCCGATTAAAAGTGCAGTGCGTAAATATTCGTTGAATCTGGTTAACCAGGATACGGAAATTAAAATTTCAAAACTAGGTGATCATGCAGGGGTGTTAGGAGCCTGCCTGCTTTCGAGGGGAAAAATTTTAGGAATGATTTAAGCATTGTTTTTGTATGTTTTTATAATAGCCTTATTATAAAAAAAAGAGAAGTTCTACAGATTGTAGCTTCTCTTTTTTATTTAGAAAAGGTTAGGTGTGGAAAATTCGATGCGTACACGAGTTTATTATGTTATTATTGTCTAAAATTCATTAAATGGAGATTTGATATTAAAATATTTTATTTAAGTTTGCATTGTATTTAAAATTGAATATTTGTTTAGCTGTATAAGTAAGATAATAATCTCATAAAAATATAATTATGGAAAAAATAAAAGGTCTGATTAATGCTCCATTTACTCCGTTTTATGAAAATGGAGAGGTAAACTATGAACCTATTGAAGCGTATGCAAAATTGTTGGCAAACAATGGTTTAAAAGGTGTTTTTATTAATGGGTCGTCGGGTGAAGGCTATATGCTTACAGAAGATGAGCGCATTAAACTGGCCGAAAGATGGGTGGAAGTTTCTCCAAAAGATTTTAAGGTGATTGTACATGTAGGAAGTACATGTGTTAAAATGAGCAATAAATTGGCAGCTCATGCGCAGGAAATCGGAGCCTGGGGCATCGGAGCTATGGCTTCTCCTTTCCCTAAAGCCGGAAGAGTAGAGGAGTTGGTGAAATATTGTGAAGAGATTGCCTGCGGAGCTCCTGCATTACCTTTTTATTTTTATCATATCCCCGCTCTTAGTGGCGTCTTTTTGCCAATGCTTCCTTTTTTGAAGGCAGTAGATGGTCGTATTCCTAATTTTGCAGGTATTAAATATACTTTTGAAAGTATTTATGAATACAATCAATGCCGCTTATATAATAATGGTAAGTTCGATATGTTGCACGGTCAGGATGAAACTATTCTACCTGCATTAGCCATGGGTGGAGCTCAGGGTGGTATTGGCGGTACTACGAATTACAACGGACGTGTATTGGTCGAAATTATCGATGCGTGGGAAAAAGGAGATTTGGAGCGCGCTCGTGAATGCCAAAACTTCTCACAGGATGTTATCAATGTTATTTGTAATTATAGGGGTAATATTGTTGGAGGTAAAAGAATTATGAAGCTTATCGGTCTTGATCTTGGCAAAAACAGAACTCCGTTCCAGAATATGACCGATGCTGAAGAGGCAGCTATGAAATCAGAATTGGAAGCAATAAACTTCTTTGACAGATGTAATAAATTCTGATATTATTCAGACTTGATATAATCTAACGCCGCAAAATAATCTATTAAAAAACATCAAGTTAAGCCTCGAAATTATGGATAACGTTAAAGAATATCTTAATCAGTGGTCTTCTTTATATAAGGAAGATCTGCTGACAAATATAATGCCTTTTTGGATGCAGTTTGGCTGGGACCGGAAACACGGAGGTGTATATACCTGCGTTAACCGCGACGGTAGCCTGATGGATACAACAAAATCTGTTTGGTTTCAAGGACGATTCGCCTTTGTATGTTCGTTTGCATATAATACGATTGAGAAAAATCCCGAATGGCTTGAAGCGGCAAAAAGCACACTCGATTTTATTGAAAAATACTGTATCGATACAGATGGTCATATGTTTTTTGAAGTAACAGAAAATGGTGAGCCCATCCGTAAACGCAGGTATGTGTTTTCAGAATCGTTTGCTGCTATTGCCATGGCAGAATATGCACAGGCAACAGGAGATAAAACCTATGCAGAAAAAGCCTTGAAGATATTTAAGCAGATAAAGCATCTAACAGAAACACCGGGATTGCTTCCTTCAAAGTATTGTGATAGTGTGAAGATGCAGGGGCATTCTCTAACTATGATTCTAATTAATACGGCTTCACGTATCAGGCAGGTAATAAGCGATCCTATTCTGGATGAGCAAATAGAGTGGTCAATTAATCAGATTCGCAAATATTTTATACATCCTGAATTTAAAGCTTTACTGGAAACGGTAGGCCCCAATGGCGAGTTTATCAATACAAATATGGGCCGGACTATTAATCCTGGTCACTGTATAGAGACTGCCTGGTTCATTTTGGAAGAAGCCAAGTATAGAAACTGGGATAAGGAACTGGTAGATTTGGGTCTTACTATTCTGGATTGGTCCTGGGAATGGGGCTGGGACAAGGAGTATGGCGGTATAATAAACTTCAGGGATTGTTTGAATCTGCCTCCACAGGATTATTCGCAGGATATGAAATTCTGGTGGCCTCAGACCGAAGCAATCATTGCTACTTTATATGCTTATGAAGCAACTGGCGATCCGAAGTATATTGAGATGCATAAACAGATAAGTGACTATACGTATGCTCATTTCCCCGATAAGGAGTATGGCGAGTGGTACGGGTATCTTCGTCGCGATGGAAGTGTAGCTCAGCCGGCTAAAGGAAATCTTTTTAAAGGGCCATTCCATATACCGCGTATGATGATCAAGTCGTACGACCTTTGCAAAGAGATTATTTCTAAATGAAAAATACCATGGCGATTCTTTAATTGCCATGGGTTTTTTGTTATATATATGGTTTGATTGCGATTTTAATATTTCTCCCTTATCGTAACGCCCGCATTGGTTGTAATATAGTTGCATCGATGCACTAAAGTCTAAGTTTGGATTGCAATGTAAGTTGCGGCAATGGTATTTTTATTAATTTATTACTGATAATCTCATGAGAAAAATCTGTTTTTATTTTTGCTTTCTTTTTGTTGCCATTTCTGTATTTGGTAATGACACTGTTAGAATTCGGGAAACACAGATCCCCATTTTGATTGATCGGAAAGATAATGTGTTGTTTAACCTGCGTGTCGACTCTAAGCAGAGCAAGGTGTTGAACCATGTTACGCTTCGGTTTGGCAACGATGTTAAACTTTCGGAAATTCAATCGGTAAAATTATATTATTCTGGGACGGAGGCAGTACAGCGCGATGGTCAGCTTAATTATGCTCCGGTTGCCTATATCTCCAGAGAAGAGGTAGGTAAAACTCGCGAAGCTAACCGGTCTTACTCCGTTTTAAAAAGTGAAAAAAAGGCTTCTGCTCAAACTTTAACGCTTACATGTGATCAGGTTTTGTTTCCGGGAATCAATTATTTCTGGGTGAGCTTGGAAATGAAACCTACAGCGTCATTGGTTTCAAAAATTACAGCAGAGGTGACAGAGGTGCATATGGATGGAAAATCATCTATTGTAATGATTGATCAGGGATCTGTAGTACACAGGATGGGTATTGGTGTACGGCATGCCGGTGATGATGGTGTTGCAGCATACCGGATACCGGGGTTGGTAACGTCTAATAAAGGTACATTGTTGGGTGTGTATGACATCCGGTATAATAACAGCGCAGACTTGCAGGAACGTGTGGATATCGGATTAAGTCGTAGTACAGATAGTGGTCAGACCTGGGAGCCTATGCGGGTAGCGATGACTTTTGGCGAAGAGGGCGGACTGCCTTCTGCACAGAATGGTGTGGGTGATCCGGCAATTTTAGTTGATAAGAAGACTGGTACTATCTGGATTGTTGCTGCCTGGACGCATGGTATGGGAAATGGCCGCGCATGGTTTAACTCGCAGGATGGTATGGATAAAAATCATACGGCTCAGCTAGTCTTAGCCAAAAGTGATGATGATGGCAAGACCTGGTCGAAACCCATCAATATAACATCGCAGGTTAAGGATCCATCGTGGAAGTTCCTTTTACAAGGTCCCGGTAGTGGTATAACAATGCAGGATGGCACGCTGGTGTTTGCTACACAATTTATTGATTCAACCCGTGTGCCCAATGCCGGAATCATGTATAGTAAAGACCATGGTAAAACCTGGAAGATGCATAACTATGCAAGGACTAACACAACGGAAGCACAGGTTGCAGAGGTTGAACCGGGTGTATTGATGTTGAATATGCGTGATAACAGAGGTGGTAGCCGTGCTGTTTCTGTAACAAAAGATTTGGGTAAGACCTGGACGGAGCATCCTTCAAACAGAAGTGTATTACAAGAGTCTGTTTGTATGGCGAGCTTAATAAAAGTAGAAGCTAAGGATAATGTGTTAAACAAAGGGATTCTGCTTTTCTCTAATCCTAATACAACTAAGGGTCGTCATAGCATAACGATAAAGGCTAGTCTTGATGGTGGACTTACCTTCCCAAATGAGTATGATGTATTGTTGGATGAGGGTCACGGTTGGGGATATTCTTGTCTGACTATGATTGACAAAGAAACAGTAGGAATCCTTTATGAAGGAAGTACTGCTCATATGGTTTTTCAGGCGGTAAAGCTAAAAGATATTATAAAATAAATGTAGTATGGAAGACGAATGCACAGTAAAGTGCATTCGTCTTCTTTGTTTTTAGATGTTTATTTTTGTTCCGTTTCTAAGTTGGTACTTGTTTTCTTATTGTATAAATTATTGATTGTACCATTTGAAACTGGCATGTATACAGCATATAAATTAGATAGGAATGAAACGGATTTACTTGTTTTTGTTGCTTATTTGTTGTGCTTCATTGATTGAGGCACAGAAGATTAAGATTGCTTGTGTAGGTAATAGTGTTACGTTTGGATACGGTCTTGCTAATCCGGCAGAAGAAGCTTATCCTGCGCAATTACAGAAATTACTAGGTGAAGGGTATGAAGTAGGAAATTTCGGAAAGAGTGGAGCTACGCTGCTTTCTAAAGGACATCGGCCTTATGTATTGCAGAAAGAGTTTGAAGATGCAAAAGCTTTTGCTGCAGATTTGGTAGTCATTCATCTTGGACTGAATGATACGGATCCTCGTAATTGGCCCAACTACAAAGATGAGTTTGTGAATGATTACCTTCAGTTGATCAATGCGTTTCGTAAAGTAAATCCTGCTTGTAAAATCTGGATTTGCAGACTGACTCCTATTACTGCTAAGCATCCACGTTTTGAATCTGGTACACGCGATTGGTATTGGCAAATTCAACATCAAATTGAAGAAATTGCAGGTGTTGCCGGAGTCTCTATTATCGATTTGCAGGAGGGATTGTATGCTCGTCCGGATTTGTTGCCGGATGCCTTGCATCCTACTGCTGAGGGGGCTTCAATAATCGCCCGGACAGTCTATAGCTCCCTAACCGGAAATTTTGGCGGATTAAAAATGTCTTCTCTTTTTACAGATGGTATGATACTGCAGTGTAATGAACCGCTGCAGATAACAGGTACATCCAATGCCGGTGACCAAATTACAGTTTCTGTAGGTGGACAGAAGAAACGGACTGTGACTTCATCCAACGGTAAGTGGAGTGTGGTGCTTGATCCGTTGAAGGCTGGTGGTCCTTACGAGTTGTCTGTTTCCGGGGCAAATAAAAGATATGTTTATAAAGATGTGCTTGCGGGCGAAGTGTGGCTGTGTTCGGGACAATCCAATATGGCTTTTATGGTTGCTGAAGCTGCAGAGAAAGCGGCTTTGCTTAAGAAAGCTGGCGATAGTTCTAACGTAAGATTATTTGACATGAAACCTCGTTGGATGACTAATGCTGTAGAGTGGGATGGTTCCGTGCTGGATTCATTAAACAGTCTGCAATATTTTAATGATGCCCGATGGGAAAAGTGTAATGATAAGAATGTAAGTCGGTTTTCGGCAATTGCCTACGCTTTTGGACAGATGCTTTCCGATAGTTTAAACGTGCCGGTTGGTTTAATCTTAAATGCGGTGGGTGGTTCTACATGCGAATCTTGGATTGATAGAAGAACACTGGAGTTTAATTACCCCGGAATATTAAACAACTGGACTAAAAATGACCGGATTCAGGATTGGGTTAGGGAAAGAGCTTCATTGAATATCAAAAAGTCGGACAATTCACAGCAGCGTCATCCTTATGAACCGTGTTACCTTTTCGAATCCGGAATTATTCCATTGGCTTCTTATCCTGTTAAAGGTGTAATCTGGTATCAGGGAGAGTCAAATGCCCACAATAAAGAGATTCATGAAATTCTATTTCCCTTGTTGGTTGATAGTTGGAGGAAAAACTGGAATAAAGAATTCCCTTTCTATTATGTACAGTTGTCGGGATTAAATCGCCCTAGTTGGCCTCATTTCAGGGATAGTCAGCGTCGGTTGGAAAAAATTATTCCAGGAAGTGGTATGGCAGTCAGCAGTGATTTAGGCGATTCATTAGATGTTCATCCCAAAAGGAAACAAGAGGTTGGTGAACGATTGGCTCGTCTGGCCTTGAATAAAACATATGGAAAAGATATAGTGCCGTCTGGACCTCAATACAAGGAATCCGAATTTAAAAATGACTATGCTCTAATTTCCTTTGATTATGCAAACGGACTGCGCGCCTCGGATGATAAGGATTTACGTTCTTTTGAAATTGCTGAATTTGATGGACTTTATTTCCCTGCTAAAGCAATTGTGGAAGGAGATAAAATAAAGGTATGGAATGATAAAGTGAAGCATCCTCGTTTTGTTCGCTATGGATGGGCGCCTTATACAAACGGCAACCTGGTAAATAGGGAACTATTACCTGCTTCCACTTTTACTTCGTCTGATAATTAGTCTCGTTCATCCTTTAAAATATTGAACTGTGTATAACTATATTAGAATAGCATTTTGTTGTTTTGCGGGTATTTTTCTTATCGCTTGCCAAACATCACGCCCAGTCAGATGGACTGGAAAGAAAGCTGTTTGGCAGTCTTTACCTTCCTTGCCTCGGACAAATAGTACCGATTCAATTTCTTTAGGTGTTTCCGGTCATTTCTCCGGAATCACTAATGGATGTATTTTAGTTGCAGGAGGATGCAATTTCCCAGATAAGCCTGCATCTGAAGGTGGTATAAAGAGATATTACGATTCAATATGGAAGTTGGATACTGCCGGCATGATGACTGGACAATGGGAAAAGGTAGGAACTTTACCCCATTCCGTTGCTTACGGGGCGTCGGTCTCTGTGTCGGAAGGGATTGTCTGTATTGGTGGAAGCAATGATAAACAATCATTTTCGTCAGCTTATTTGTTGTCGTGGAATACCGTAGCCTCTCAAGTTGATATAATAAAACTTCCGGAACTACCATTTAGAATGGATAATTTGGCAGCAACATCAAGTGCTAACTATATCTATGTTGCCGGAGGAAATAAAAATGGCATGCCGGCTAATTCATTTCTCCGCCTGAATCTGAATCAGCTGACTAAAGGATGGGAGATATTGCCCGATTTTCCCGGATGTGCCAGGTTACAGCCGGTTTTAGTTTCTCAGCATTCTGATATAGGAACACAGATTTATCTATCCGGGGGATTCCAGCCTGAAGTTTATGATAGCAAGCCTTTTATTCCGACAAATTTATTGTCATTCAGTAGTATGAATAACGAATGGAAACTAGAGTCGGCTGTTCCTGTTATGAAGGAAGGTGAATTGCGGACGTTTACAGGAGGATGCGCTGTTTCTGATGGAGATAGTTTGATTTACTTTACCGGCGGTGTAAATTATGACCGATTTTTATCTGCCATAAGTATGAGCCGAAACCTGAAATTGGCAGAAAAAAATGGTAAAACGAGTTTATTTAATAGACTTACCAGGGAGAAAGATTCCTATTTAAAGCATCCGGATGCTTGGTATAAATTCAATAAAGAGATATTTATATATAATACGTTTACAAGAAAATGGGTTTTTCTTGATGATAATAAATTTACTGCCAGAGCAGGAGCATCTCTTTTATTGTTAAATAAATGTTTTATTATTATTGGGGGTGAAATTAAACCTGGAATAAGAACTCCGAACGTGATGCTACTTCGATTGTTATAGATTTTATAAGAAGTTTTATAAGGAGTCATTATTAAATGGCTCCTTTTTTTGTCTTATACTCACTATTACTTCCGTTTTAATTGATATTTTATTTTTTAAGTCATCAATTCACTATAAATAATCCTAAATGTTAAAAATATAAACTTTTCTAATTTTGAGGATAGATATTAAAATAATTTATTTACGTTTGTGGCATAAATAAAACGAATGCGGTTTTTAGTGCTTTGTTATGTATTAATTTGAATTGCGTTGAGGGGTGATGAGGTGGTATTAAGAGATTGAAGACATAGAAAGCAGAGATTGAAAGAATATTGATAAAAGTTATGTGCAAATAAATATTATTATCCTATTATTAATTTATAAAGTTATGAAAATGAGTCACAAGACTATCTTAAGTTTCTTACTGTTACTTTTATCTCTAAGCATTTTTGCTCAGAATAAAGTTTCCGTAAAGGGTGTTGTGTACGATAACCAGAAGATGACATTACCTGGTGTCTCAGTGTTGGAAGTCGGTACACAAAATGGGACCATCACAGATATAGATGGTAATTTTGTATTGGATGTAAGTCCAAATGCTACACTTCGGATTTCTTATATTGGTTACGCCACATTGGAAGTTAAAGCAATCACCGGAACTTCGATGAACATCATTATGAAAGAAGATAGTCAGCAACTGGAAGAGGTTGTAGTTACAGGTTACGGAGGTAAGCAGCTTCGTACCAAAGTAACTAACTCAATTGCTAAAGTAAAAGAGGATGTCTTAAAACAAGGATTATTCTCAAATCCGGCTCAAGCACTTTCTGGAGCTGTGTCCGGGTTACGGGTTTTGCAGACATCTGGTAATCCGGGAGCAACTCCAACAATTATTCTTCGTGGTGGTACAGATTACAGTGGATCTGGATCTCCACTAATTTTGGTTGATGGTCAGGTACGTGGAAGTTTGAGCGATATTAATCCGGAAGATATTGAATCGATGGAAGTCCTTAAAGATGCCGGTGCAACAGCTATTTATGGAGCTCGTGCAAATAATGGCGTAGTTTTAGTAACAACAAAAAGAGGTAAAGAAGGCAAAGGAGAGATTGCAGTAAAAGCAAAATTCGGTCTTAACTATTATTCAAATCCGTATGAATTTATGGGTGCCGGTGATTATATTTCATGGATGCGTAAGGCTTATCAACGCTCAGCTCAAATTTATCAGGATTCAAAGGGAGGATGGCAAGGTGTAACAACAATGGCTTCTTTGGGTACAGCATCTCCTTACGGAACGGGAAATAAATATTTTGCAAGTGACGGTGTTACTCCTTTAGATGGAAACAAGACTTCTCAGGCTATTTGGAGTCCAATGAACTATACAGATGATTTGGCTTTCTTGCTGAAACAGGGATGGCAGACAATGACTGATCCTGTTTACGGTGGACAAATTATTTACAAAGACTTCGATCCTGCAACATTTAATTTAAACACTCCTTCTTTTTCACAGGATTATAATATCAGTGCCAGCGGAGGAAATGATAAAGGTAATTACTATGCAGGTATTGGCTACAATAACAGTGAGGGAAATGCAACAGGAAACTGGTATAAACGTCTAACCTTTACATTTAATGCTGATTATAAGCTAAAGCCTTGGCTAACATCAAGTTCGTCATTTAATTTCGCTGATGCTAAATGGTATGGATTGTCTCCAACATCATCTTCTGAAGCACTATATTTTTCAAGGTTAATGTCGTTGCCGCCAACGTTCCGTGGATACAATGCCAATGGAGAGATGCTGTTGGGTAATAACTCCGGTGATGGAAATCAGTTGCTTAACTTAGATAAATTAATTCGAGACAACAATACAGATAAATTTACAATGGTGCAATCTTTCAATATTGATATTATGAAAGGTTTAGCTTTAAAATTATCAGCTAACTGGTATTTTGACGAAGAAAAGCTAGAAGCATTTAACCGTGATTATTTATCATCTCCAGGTAATTATAATACTGCCAGAGCCAGCTCTGCTTCTTATGACCGTACGTTAAGTCAGACTTATAATGCCGTTTTTAATTACGATAATCAAATTACAAAGGATCATTACCTGGCTGCAATGGCCGGATTTGAGTACTATGATGCTTATAACAAAGGATTTTCTGCATCTGGTTCTGGAGCAGCAACGGATGATTTTATGGATTTATCGTATACTAGTACCGATAAAGGGAAACGTTCAATTGATTCATGGCATAGTCGCCAACGCATCATGTCGTTTTTTGGTCGCGTAAATTATGATTTTCAAAGTAAATATCTGGTTTCTTTTGTAATGAGAAAAGATGGATATTCAAAATTAGTAGATGATAATCGTTGGGGGGTATTTCCCGGAATTTCAGCTGGTTGGGTATTTGGGAAAGAAGAGTTTATGCAAAAATATTCGGATGTTATATCGTTTGCCAAATTAAGAGCAAGCTATGGTCTGAATGGAAATGTGAATAAAGACTGGGTTGGAAATTATACTGTTCAAGGATCTTATGGTAGTAATAAATACAATAGTAATACCGGATACCTACTTGGAAGTATTCCAAATCCATATCTTATGTGGGAGAAGTCACAAACATTGGAATTTGGTTTGGACTTAAGTTTCTTGGCAAATAGAATTAATACCAACTTTACATATTATAACAGAAATACAGAAGATAAATTTGCAAGTATTACTTTACCTTCAACTTCTGGAATTTCCAGTATAACATCAAATAATGGGAAATTACAGAATCAGGGACTTGAATTTGAGTTAGGTTTCCGTATTATTGATGGAAAAGATTGGAAATGGAATGTTAATGCGAATGGTGCATATAATATTAATAAAATCATTGAACTACCTAATAATGGATTAGAACGTAATCGTCAAAATGCATTTCAGGTCTATACCGGAAAAGGTGAGGATAAAGCATGGGTAGGAGGTTATCAGGAAGGTCAACGTCCGGGAAATATTTATGCGTTTAAGGCCGAAGGTATTTATAAATCTGTTAATGAGATCCCAGGAGAGCTTATTGATAAGTCTACGGGGAATAATGGATCGAATAATAAACCGCTTTATGGTCCTGATGCGTGGGCTAGATTGACTGACGCACAAAAAACAAAAGCATTACCAATTCAACCTGGTGATGTAAAATGGAAAGACGTTAATGGTGATGGGGTAATTGATAATTTTGATCTTGTGAAGGTAGGAAACACTGTGCCTAAATGGACCGGCGGTATTAATACTAACCTTACATGGAAGAATTTATCTTTCTCAGCACGTTTCGACTACGCTCTCGGATTTAATGTAGTAGATTACAGAACTCCTTGGATTATGGGAAATATGCAAGGAACTTACAATTCCATTGTAGATACAAAACAAACCTGGACAGAAACGAACGTAAATGCTAAATATCCTGTTTATACATGGGCTGATCAGCTTGGAAAACGTAATTATGCAAGAAATACATCCATGTTTGTGTATAATGGAAATTATATTGCATTGCGTGAATTGAGTCTGGCTTATAGATTGCCTTCCTTATTAGCAAATAAGCTTAAATTGAATAACGTCGAGTTTTCTGTTACAGGACAAAATTTAGGATACTTTACCGAAGCGGATCATGTTTTCTCTCCTGAGCAGAGTGACAATAGTGGAGGTTATCCATTACCACGTACTGTTATATTTGGAGTAAATGTTTCATTCTAAAATTTTAATAGTTAAGATTATGAAAAGAATATCATATATTTTATCAATATTTATTTCTGCACTGCTTTATACTTCGTGTGATTCACTCGATTTATCTCCGGAAGACTATTATGGTAGTAGTAATTTCTGGAATAATGAAGCGCAGGTTAAAGGTTTCATGACAGGATTGCATACGGATCTTCGAGGAGATTATACTTTATTCTATTTGCTAGGAGAAGCTCGTGGTGGAACTTCACGTACTGGAACCTCCTCATTGAATACAAGCTTAAATTACAGTAGTCCGATTAAGGATAATCAATTTACGAAAGACAACGTAGGTATTTCTTCTTGGGGTGGAATATATAGCAATATTATGCAAGTAAATCACTTCATACAAAAAGTGGAGAACGAATGTACCTTTTTATCAGATGAAAGTCGTAATACTTATTTAGGTCAGGCCTATGGTTTAAGAGCTTTGTATTATTTTATGCTGTATAGAACATGGGGAGGAGTTCCTAAAATTACTGATGTGAAAGTTTTAGATGGTAAAGTTTCCGCAGATAAACTTTATACAGCTCGTTCTACAGCAGAAGAGACTCTTGCTTTTATTAAAGAAGATATTGCTAAGTCTGAAACATTTTTTACAAATAGTACAGTTGCATCAGCTTCAATTTGGTCTAGAAATGCAACGTTAATGCTTAAGGCAGATATCTATTTGTGGTCAGCAAAAGTAACAACAGGGAATCATAACGCCGCAGGACGTGCAGATTTAGAGGTGGCTAAATCTGCATTGCAAGGGGTAAGCGGGTATTCTTTAATGAATGATTTCTCAAGTGTATTTTCTTCTAAAGGTAATAACGAAATTATTTTTGCCATTAGATTTATGGATACTGAAGCTACAAACTGGGGCTCCGAATTTCTTTATGCTCAAGCTGGTTTTGTTGACGCTGTATATGGTCGTGATGGAAAACTATTAGGTGATGTGTTGAATTTAAGAGGAAATGGCTTATTAAGAAATGAATATAAAGAATCTTTATGGAGAAGTTATGATACAACTGATTCTCGTAGGGACAAAACATTCTTTGATTTTTATTCAAAGCCAGTGAATGGCGATTTTGGAATTGTGTTGAAGAAATGTATTGGTATCATTAACAGTACAAATGACAGAGTTTACGAAACTGACGTAGTTTTGTATCGGTATGCCGACTGGTTGTTGATGATGGCGGAAATAGAGAATGGACTTGGAAATTCTTGTCAGGCTTATATAAATCAGATTCGACAACGTGCTTACGGTGATAATTATAATGATCTGGTATCTTATAAAGATGGTTCTTTTGCAGAAAATGAAATGGCTATCTTACATGAGCGTGATAAAGAATTTGTTTGGGAAGGTAAACGTTGGTTTGATGTCGTGCGCATGCATGATGCCAATGGAAAATCTCTGGCCTTTTCTGCCTCTGCAAATTACCCTGTTGTATACGGACAATCACCTGAAGCTTTGATTCCCGAATCGCAATCTCACAAACTGTTATGGCCAGTTGATATAAATACGCTTAATAATGATCCATTGTTGGAACAAACACCAGGATATTAATTATAAAAGGTCTCTGCCGATTAATATTTAAAGCTTTGAATAAGCTTTGTAATGATTGGGTAATTAGCTAGGGGTAATCTCATTTAGAGGTTGCCCCTTTATTTGTTTATTTGTAATCAATCTCTCTCAAAACTCTTTGGAAAGTTTCCAAAGCTTGATTTTTTTCTGGGATTTTGTAACTTTGCATCCGAATATAAGACAACGACAAACAGGAATAATTCATGCAACAACTTCCGGACGATCCGATGATTCTCTTTAGCACAATCAATATGAAACTTCGCGATTTTTATCCTTCACTGGATGCTCTTTGCGATGACATGGCTGTGGACAAAGGACAACTTACCTCAAAGCTTGCTTCTGCAGGTTTTGAATACAATCAGGCTCAGAATAAATTTTGGTGATCTGTTTTATCCAAGAATCGGATACTCATACACATTGGTGGTTCTTTGGATAAAACCGATACGTTGATAAAGCTGATTTGCTGCTAATCGTTCCGGGCGTGAGGTTAGAAATAATTTTGTTAAACCTAATTGTGGAGCTGTTGCAAGAGCATGAAGTAGCAGAGTCTTCCCTAATCCTTGGCCCCGGTGCGATTCATCCACAACCACATCTTCAATCCAACCTTTTTTGCCAGTAGGAATCAATGTAACAGCTAGTGAGTAGGTTGCGATGATAACTCCTTCCTTGCGGATTGCATAAAGCTTTACAGGCGAATTTTCTGCTTTTATTCCATCTATGTATTCGCGGGAGAGCTTTACTGTTCGCCCCGTAAGCTGATTCATCAGACTCTCCAGTGTAAGTAAGTCTGCTTCATTTATTTCTTTTAATTCTTCTACGTACAAATTCATGTGAAATAGTTTTTATTCCTTCTTTGCTAATGTAAGGCCCAGTTGTGTTGCCTGGCGAATTCGATCAGCCATACCGATTCCCCCTTTCAGATTTCCTGCAATATGAAGACCCGGATACTGTTTTTCCAGCTTTTCGATTGTTTCAAATCTTTTGCCGCTATTTAGTTCATATTGGGGAATGGCTCGATGGTGGCGGAAGATTTTGAGCAGGTCGGGTTCAATTTCTTTTTGAAATCCCAACATCAGGTGTAATTCTTCCCTTATTAAATTGATAAGCTCTTCGTCGCCTTTTTGCAGAAGATCCTGGTGTTTCGTGCCTCCCATAAAGAATGAAAAGAGAGCTCCCTCTTCTGGCGCTCGTCCTTCAAAACAAGCCGAAGGAAATAGGATACCCAATATCTTTTTCTTTTCCTTGGATGGCACTAGTCCTCCGAATGCATTGAAACGCAAAGTCCCGGTATTTTTAAATCCTACACTTGCTTGTATCACCGGTGCGTAGGTAAGATTGCTAATGGATGCCATCTCTTTACGATCTATAAACGGTAAGAGGTTAGGCAGGTTGTATGCTCCAATGGTGGAGACCACCTGACTTGCATGATAGGTGTATTCTCCATGAGGAGTTTTATACTTTATTTCCCATTTACTGTTATGAGGTAAAACAGTTATATTTTCTGCTTGTAGCGTAATCTGTTTGCTTCCGATCGCTTTAGTCAGGGCTTCAGCCAGAGTCCCTAGTCCCTGACGTGCAGAAAAAACCTTTTTGCTGGCAAGAAGATCTCGTTCAGTTTTAGGGATTTTGGCTTTAGCAATTGTTCCACGGATAAAACTGCCATATTCCTGTTCCAGATTATAAAGCTTGGGGAGGGCATACCGGGTTATCAGCGTATGTGGATTGCCGGCGTACACTCCGGATAGAAAGGGGTCAACAGCATAATCTACGAAAGATTGTCCCAAACGTCGGGCAGCCAGTTGGGCTACAGATTCGTCGGGATTTGTACCTTTACTCCGAAAGGGCTCACCCAAGATGCGGAACTTGTCTTTCAACGTAAACAGAGGGGTAGTAACAGCACTAAGTAATCCGGAAGGTAACTCCCGGAATCGATTTCCTTTCCATATAAGGCGTCGTTTGGACTCCTCTTTTGCCGTTTCGAGCTCGCAATGGGGTGAAAGAGCTGCGAAAAGTTCGGCTACTTCAGGGTAGGATACCACCCCGGTATTAGGTCCCGATTCGTATATAAAATCGTTTTCTTTGTATGTATGGATTTGTCCCCCCGTACGTGCAGATACCTCAAGTATATGGACTGATATACCTCTGCGTGTAAGGTAAAATGCTGTGGTCAGCCCGGTTAGACCTGCCCCTATTATAACTACTTGTGCTGTCTTTGCTTCCATTGTCATACAGGTTTGGAAAATGATTTAGTTGTATGTAGCATCAGCTTGTCCAACGAAGCAGCTACATTACGCACAAATATAGCACCTTTTGGAGTAAGTTGTATATTTTGTTCGCTCCATGTGATAAGCCCATCAGACGCAAATTCTTTCATCCGATCCGGATTGTATGCTGTGGCTGCCCGGTAGGCTTCGGATGATATACCGGCTTGCCGGGCCAGCTCTTCCCAATCAAGAGAGCCGTTACACATGAGTGATTCAATAGCTTCACGGGTGAGTTGTTCCTTGTAAGAAAGAGAATATCCCTTGGTTACTGCAAAGCTTCCCTGGTTGATTGTCTCTATGTAAGCGGTAATATCTTTTATATTCTGACTATAAGCTGTGGATAGCTGACTAATTCCCGTAACACCGAAGGCATAAACCTGCCCTGTGGTTCTGCGGGTGCAGTATCCCTGAAAATTGCGGTGAAGCTGCTTCGTTTGTAGAGCAGTAAAAAGTTCGTCGTCCGGTCGTACAAAGTGGTCCATACCCACGGCTTCGTACCCGGCTTCTTTAAGAAGTTGCCTTGCCGTGTCGTACATATTGCTTTTTTCTTCTCCGGCAGGCAATCCTGCTTTTTCGAGTAGAAGTTGACTTTTATTTACCCAGGGAACATGGGCATAGGAGAACGTAACAAGACGGTCTGGTTGAAGTTGGATTGCTCTGCGAATAGTCTGGCTGAAACTTTGAACGGTTTGATGGGGTAAACCGTAGATAAAGTCCATATTGATCCGTACCCCGGCATTCCGGAGGATGCCGAAAATAGTTTCCATAGGGAGTAGAGAAGCCCGGCGATTTACAGTTTTAAGTACTTTTTCGTCGAAGTCCTGTACACCAAGGCTGATTCTGTTGAACCCTGCCTGAGTTAGGGCTTCCCAGTAGCTTTCGTCCAGATAACCCGGATGGCATTCAATAGCAATTTCAGGATCCAGGATGGTCTGGAAGCGTTCCCTCATATGTTCATTCAGTTCGCGCAGACGCTCAACTGGAATAGAGGTGGGACTTCCACCGCCGTAATGAATCTGAGCAATCATCCGGTTGTTGTCCAGTAATGCGGTTACTTTATCAATTTCTGTATGTACAGCTTTGAGGTATTCGTTTACCTTTTTTTCGTTTGTCATAGCGAAAGAATTGCATCCGCAGTAATGGCAAAGATGTTTGCAAAACGGAATGTGTACATAGAATGATATGTGGCCGGGTTGCTGATTGTTGGATGCGATTATAGCCTCTTCGTATGTCTTGTTGTTGAAGGCATCCGAAAAATAATTTGCAGGCGGATAACTTGTATATCTTGGTACAGGTACATTATATTTTTCAAGCAACAGGTCTGTCATTTTGTTTGTCCCTTTTTAAAAAACAGTAATATGAATAATAAGGAGGTAGTTGCCAGCACTACCTCAAATAAAAATACTCCGTGATATCCGGCATGGTCACCTATCTTACCGCTGACAATAGCCATACACATACCGCTTAGATGTGTAATTACGGTCTGTATCGTAAAATCAGTTCCTTCGCGTCCTTCTCGTACGCTATCCATGGCTGTCGTATATACAACGATGGTTGCCATTCCGTAACTTCCCCAAAGCAAAAAGATCCCGATATAAAGCATCAGGGTGGTGGGAGTACAGTAAGAGAGACACATGAAATAGAGCGTGGCCAATAGAATACAAACCGAGAATAGAATCCGGCTACGGTATCTGCCTATGCGACGAAGGATGAATCCTCCTGCAAAAGAAGATGCGAATGCTACAGATGTTCCGGCTACACCACTCATAATTCCGATTTCCTGCATATTGTATCCCAGATCTACCATGTATGGTTTTAGCATAGCCAGTATGCCAATGAGCCCAGCGTAGTAAAGGAATAGAAAAACTATTTGTTTCCAGATACCTTTTTGAGTAAAAAAGTAATAAAAGTCCATACGTTTTGCTTTTTGAGCAGGACTCTTTTCTTTAATGGCAATTTCTTTGTTGAAAAGAAGGGGTGCTAATGCTATGATTACAAATACGGCAAGACATGGAAGCAGGCTATTCCATCCGATCTGTTTGAAAAGAAGCAGAAGGGCTCCTCCACCCAACATGGCTCCTGCAAAGCTCCCCATCGATTGCATGCTGTTAACCAGACTTTTGTCTTTTCTGCTAAATGAAAGAACAGCAAGTGCATCGGTGGCGATGTCTTGGGTGGCTGATGCTACAAACGAGATAATCACCAATACCAGTATGGTTGTAAAGTTCTCCTTGAAATCAAGAAAGGCAACCGAAAATATAAGAACAGCATAGATTAGTTCCGAAGAGAAGATCCATTTCTTATAATGCGAAACGGTAACACAGTTTCGATCTACAAGGGGTGACCAAAGAAATTTGAGAATCCAGGGAAGTTTTATCAATTGTAATAAGCCTATGGAGGCAAGCGAGAAATTTTCCTGCCGCATCATAACAGGAATAACCGTTGAGAAAAAACTCATAGGTATACTCTGTGCGATGTAAAGACAGAAAAAAGTAACCAGTTTACTGGTTGTAGGTTTAAACCACATGGATTCTCTATTAGAAGTTCAACGTCAGATTTCCCCCAAAGGTAACAGGTTTTCCTTTCTGAGCAAAGGAGTTTCCGCCACTTTCGAAGTAAAATGCCGTATGTTCTGTTCCTGTGAGATTTTTTCCCCAGATAGAAGCCGTCAATGCCCCTTTCATGAAAGAGACTTTACCGTTCCATATACCGTAATATTTTTGAAAGGCTTCGTTGCTTTCACTCCAGTAGAGTTTCCCAGTTCCGCTATAGGAGATATTCATCTGAATGCGATCCAGTAAAGGCGATTTTACACGGAACAAATAATCGGTTCCCACAGAGAATGTCTGAGACGGAACAAGTGGTAGCTTTTTTCCTGCATAATCCAATGTGGCGCTACGTTGATATTCTTTAAAAGTGGCATCAGTATAACCATAGGCAACGTTAAACATAAATCCGTTACATACATTAGCCTGGAGAGCGAATTCAATTCCCTTGCTTTCTGATCGTCCTGCATTTTTTAGCATGGAACCTTTTCCACTGGGTAGCGGTTGGTAGATTTGCTGGTTGCGCCAGTCAATATAGAACAGGCTTAACTCGGTCTTAATGCGGTTTTGCCAAAAGTTAAGTTTAGTTCCTGCCTCGTAGTTCCAACTGTATTCCGGTTCAAAAGAACGGTCTTCATCTCTTTCGAAGGAGGTGTTGAATCCCCCCGATTTATATCCTTTGGATACAGTGGTATATAGCAGTTGACTCCCAGAAAAGGTATATTGAAGTGTAGCTTTGGGGGTGAGCTGACGAAATGTGAGCTTACTTTTAAAGCTGTCAGTCATACCGGTTGTGTCATTCATGCTTCGATATGCTTTGTAATCGGTATGTGCCTGTTCCCAATCATAACGAATACCCAGTGTAAGAGAAAGTGCGTCGGTAAAAAGTTTATCGATAGTGGACTGGTGATAGAGGGCGAAGCCATAAGTGGGTGAATCGTAAACTTTATGGGTAGACATACGCTGGAGTTTGTAATCCATGTCGACTTCGTTGTCCATTCCCTGATAAAAACCAAAGGCTCCGAATAACCACTTATAATTAGTCTGAGTTACAGCCTTAATATTAAGTTCTTCCGAAAGCATGTTTTGTTCTTGCTTTTGTATCACATAATATTGGTTTTTTGTGGAAAAGTCTTGATCTACTCCTTGTCTGTCTTTAAGACATTGAAATGCGGTTTGTGAACTCAGCCAAAAACGGTCTGTTTTGTAATCGACTGTGGTACCTGTATTGGACAGAGTTCGTCGGTAAGAACTGAAGTCGTTGTAGTTGACTTGCCCCACACTATTGGTCTCTTTGTTGTAAAGCGCGTAGGGATAACCTCCTTGATCAGAGTGATCCAAACTGGTCATCAGCTGTATTTTGAGCTTTGGTTGCAATTGCCACTCCAGACGAATCCGTCCGGACCCACTGTCTTGTGTATCGGCCTTTTCGCCGGTAGCCAAGTTGTTGAAATACCCATCTGTATGATTATAGTTGCCGGATATGGCATAGCCCAGATTGTGGGTTAGTTTTCCATAGTGTGATGCCGATGCTTGTCGTTGTCCATAATTACCGGCCATCAGGGAAAGACTGCTCCCTTGCCATTCCAAGGGTGATTTAGTGAAAACATTTATAATACCACCCATGGTGTTCCGTCCGTATAGAGTACCCTGTGGACCGCGTAATACCTCGATACGGTCTATTTCACTGAAATCAAAATCGAAGGCCGACTTCTCAAAATATGGTATTCCATCTACATATAACCCCACGGACGGGGCATTAATCTTCGATCCAATTCCTCTGATATATACCGGAGATGTAAGTTTGGAGCCGTAATCGGGGATGAACAAATTGGGCACAAGCGCACTAAACTCCTTGATTCCGGTAATATTCCGGTTAACAATCCCCGTGCTGCTGAATGCAGAAGCCGAGATCGGCTCCATCCGGTAAGATTTATTCTGTTTGAATGACTGAACTACTACCTCGTCTAAAAAGATACTTCGGGAGTTCAATGTGTCAACCTCTTCCGCATGGAGCTGTAGTCCGAAAGAAAGAATACAGATTGTCAGAAAAATGAATTTGTTCATACGTTACTTATTATTCCAGTATTTACAATTCAGGCCGATATATACCTATATCAGCCCGAATAATTTTGTTTTCGATTTCAGAAGGCTACAGATACTTCAGCGCCTACTTGGAACGGTTTTCCCTTTTGCATATATGGATTCCCAAATGATTCGAAATAGAACGCGGTATAATCAGCATCCAACAAGTTGCGAGTCCATACATCCAGTTTTATATTTCCTTTACGAACTCCGACTTTGGCATTCACAGTACCATTAAAGTCTTGTCCGATATCATTTTTTTCGGTCCACCAAATCTTTCCTGCACCGGAGTATTGAGCTGATGCTGTAAACTGATCAAGCCAACAATTATTTAGTAGCTTGGAATACTGCAATCCAGCACTGAAGGTGTGAGAAGGAGTGTAGGGAATGTGATTTCCCTTATAGTCGGTCCGGATAATTTCAGAACCTTGTTTTTCTTCATGGAAATAGTTGCGGAAAGTGGCATTTGTATATCCATAGTTGATGTTGGCGGTGAGGTTAGAAGTAATACGGGCCTGGATAGTCGCTTCTGCTCCCAGACTTCTTGCTTTTCCTCCGTTCGTTATCATTCGACCGTTGCCGCTGTTTACAAATTTAGTGAGTTGAATGTCACGAAGATCCATATAGAACAAGGTGAGTTCTGCTGTTAATCTTTTGTCGATCAGTTCACTCTTGATGCCTGCTTCATAGTTCCAACTGTATTCTGGTTTGTAGGATGCAACATCTTTAACCGGAGAGGGTTCTACTGCCATTTGTGGAGCATAGGCACTCATCAGGTCATATTTAAGCTGATCTTGAATCAGGTCAGCAAACATCTGTACGTTGTAACCTCCCGCCTTATACCCTCTTGCTGCCGAAATATAAGTAAATGTACGTGGGGTACATTCATACTTGAGCGAGATTTTGGGTAGGACCTGCCATGAGTCTTGGTTAATACTACCATCCATAACGCTTGTTGGAAGTGCGGGCAAGGTAATCATCGGCATACCCGGTGCCATCTGCATACCAAAATGCATACTTGCTTCAGAGTGGTAATGCATCTCAGCCTTTTCGTAATCCAGTCTGATACCGGCTGTAAGAGATAATCCTTCTGTGAACAGATTGTTTATCGTGGATTGGTGGTAAAGTGCAAGTCCGTAGGTTGGAGTATCAAACGACCCCGGAATGTAGATCTGTTCATCCAGAATGATAAGTTGAGGCATTCGGGGAATACTTGCTTTAAGTCGGTCAAACACCGATTGAAGCACTGTTTTTACTCCATCTTCCTTGAATGTTACCGGACCATCCGTATGCAGATCGTCGTAAAACCCATACAAGCCAACAGACCACTGGTAATTAGTCGGTTGGTTAGATTTTAGGGCTATTTCCTGACTGAATGCGTTTTGTTTCTGCTTTTGGTTGAGTGTGAAGATAGAAAGTGGAGAAAAGTCCTGATCCATATTCATGTTGTCCTTCAGATGCCGGTAACCAGTTGTGCTACTTAGAGTGAATTGATTGGACTTGTATTCCAATCGTAGCTGATTGCCGATCATTCTACGATTATATGTGCTTGAATCGTTTATATTTACCGCGGCAGTTTCCTTTGTTTCCGGATTGTATAATCCGTATGGAAATGCTCCCTGTTCTGAATAATCAAATGAAAAGTTGTAGGTAGCTTTGAATCGGGGACTTATCATCCATTCAAGCCCCATACGCGCACCGACAGATTCTTCTTTGTCGGCCTTCCTACCATTGAATGAATTTGTGAAAAATCCGTCGTTCCGGTCATAGTAGCCTCCTATAGATAAAGCTACACGTTCCGAAAGTTTGTTATAATGAGAGGCTTTTGCTTTAAACTGTCCGTAATTTCCCGCCGAAACCGAAAGTTTGGTCCCTTGATAATCGAAGGGGGAGAGGGTGTAGATGTTAATAATACCTCCCATGGCATTACGTCCGTAAAGTGTACCTTGGGGACCACGAAGTACTTCTATCCGTTGGATATCCGTAAGTTCAAAATCGAATGTGCTTTTATCCATGTAAGGAGCGTCATTTACATAAAGACCTACAGATTGTCCGCTGTTACGAGTCCCGATGCCTCGGATATATACAGCCGAAGTCATTTTGGACCCATAATCAGGAATAAAGAAGTTCGGTACGTAGCTGCTGAGATCTTTTACCGATTCAATCTGATTTCCTCCAATAGTCTGCGGGGAAAGTATTGTTACGGATCCGGGAAGTTTCCGTAGGTTATTTGTTTCTTTGGTTGATGAGGTTACTACCACTTCATCCATGTGGTAGATTCTAAGAGTATCGGTCGCATTGTCTTGTATTGCTTTCGCATCACAGACAATAAACAAACCTGCAAGGTACAAGGCGAATAAATATAGTTGCTTCATTGTTTTTTGATATTGAATTTACACGCAAAGGAACAAAAAGCAACATTTATCTACAATCACTATTTGTAGTGATTTTAACGTATAACTTCTTTTCGAAGATTACCCATTGAGTCGAATGCTTTTCTGCATGAAAATAACAGTGTAAGCACATTTGTGATTAGAGAGGATACAAAGATGGTGAGCATAATCAGAATCTGATATTTTATCGCTACCGATGGAGAACTTCCTCCCAAAATCTGACCGGTCATCATCCCGGGCAAGGACACCAGCCCCATAACGGCGATTGTTGCTATGCTTCGATTCATTGTAACGCGGATGGCTTCACGCATAAAAAGAGCCAGAGCTTCAGTTCTGCTGGCTCCATTAGCCAGGGCAAAACGATAAGTTGTCTGCTGCTTACGTATCCCCTTGTAGAAATTGTTGAGGGAGACAACCATATCTGCCAGTGTGTTGCCGATAAGCATACCTGTGATTGGAATGAAGTATCTTGCATCAAAAATAAAGTCCAGTTTAAGCACGATACCTAACAGATAAAGATCTACAACGGATAGACTGATTAATACGGAAGCGAAAACAGGCAGCAAAAATAATTTTCGGGACAGCTGCGCCCTGTCAATTACCGTGAAGGCGGTTACTGCAATCATTATAAGCACCCATACAAGGTTAATTACCCAGCTGTTAAGTGTAAATATGAATTCAAGATAGGTCCCAACCATCAACAATTGAATTGTCATCCTACCAACAGCCCAAAGTGTATCTTTAATTAATCCGGTTTTATAATATGTGAATATTAAAATTGGGATAATCAGTAGTAAGTAACCGCTAATCAGATTAATCCAGCTAATATCTTGTGCACCCATCTGTTATAATTTTATTTGTGTATCCATTAACTCTATCCACCGTAAATCGTGTGAGGCAGATATAACCGTTGTTTCCTTAAATGAGCCAATAAGCTTCGCAACTGCAACAGCCGAATCGTCGTCTAGAGCCGAAGTTGGTTCATCCAATATCATTATCGGCTTGTTGAGCAAAACAACGGAGGCTAATCCGAGACGTTGCTTTTGTCCCCCCGAAACTTCTGATAATTTTTTTGAAAGAATGGATTCGTCTAAAAGCAACAACTTTAGCACTTCATTAATTTTGTGATTATCAGGTTTCAGGTGCCGGTTATTTTTAAACTCGAAAGGATAGTAAATCAAATCCCCCACTGTGTCTAGATCGAGCGATAATTCCTGAGGCAGGTACGAAATTTCCTGACGGATTTTGTTTATTGTTGCCGGTGATAATAGCTGATTATTGATCCTTATTTCTCCACAGGCAAGAGGAACAAATCCCATAAGAGCGTTTAGTAAAGAACTTTTACCAGATCCGGATGGACCTGTGAAGACTGCCTTTTCGCCTTTTGATACTTCAAGATTAAACTCCCGAACAGGTTGCTCTTTTTCGTAACGAATGGTTGTCCCAATAAATTGAATCATATTATATTGTTTATAAATCGATATCTTCTGCTGAAATTATTCCATGCATAATGGCATAAAATATAAGTCCGCTCACTGTCTTTATTCCAAGTTTTGCAGTAATATTTTTCCGGTGTGAGAGGACTGTGTTCAGACTAATATTTAGTTTGTCGGCTATTTCTTTGTTAATTGTTCCTTTTACAACGAGTTGAAGAACTTCCACCTCTCTTGCACTAAGCTCTTTGTTGCCTTCGCCGGTCCCCAAATTAGTAACATCGTTTTCAAATAGTTGTTGTATTTGTTCGATAAGAGTTTCCAAGGGAGCCCTTACAGTGAGCAGATTAGTGTAGGCCGACTGACTTGCACCACAAAGTGGACAATCGCTTAAAATAACGGTTTTGCTTTTTCGTGGCAAAAAAAAGTCCACATTGAGTACAAATGTCTCTGAAAGTGTAAAGTAGTAGTCGAAAATATCTCCTCCCGTAGCCATAAAGGATTCGTAGGTTGAGAAGCAATTCGTTTCAACAGGAGCAAAATACTCTGTTAGAATGCTTTGTAGACCCGATGACTGTAAAGTGTCGGGCAGAATGATGGCTATACGCTTGGTGTGATACATAATCGGCTCTCTTATTTACATAATTGTTCCATCGCAAGCGCCATAGGAGCAAGAATACGGTAGCGGATGCGATTGTGTTGCTTGATGTCTTTCTCCAGGCTTTGAATGGAGAATATTACGGCATAGCAAAGATTTTCGTTGTAATCGCCTGATATGTGCTTCACAAGAATGCTCTTTAAATCATAGAGTAAAGCTTCAATACGATCCTCATTTCGTTGAATAGTGCAGAGTTGCAATTCTTTAATCCCTTCAGATGTTTGCTGAATATTCAATTTATTGCTAAGAGCCAGGCAATAAGGAAACCATTCTTTCTCATCTTTCTCTATACGCGAAATGAGTTCATCTTTAAATGTAGAGAAAAATTTACCAATCAGCGTTAGTGATGCATTTCCTCTATCACTCATAGAGATAAAGGATGATAGATGTCTCTCTATATTTGGTAGTTGGTAACGGCTGTAATAGATATTGGTCTTGGTAAGATAATCTATGATTTGCGAGGTATGAAACATTTGTAGTTTCTTTTCCGGAAAATACTCTTCATTTAGAAATGTATTAACCACTATGAGAAAGAAATCTGTATCTATCCCATATTCATCGCAAATTTGTATTACTGATTTGTCGCCTAAACCAAGGCGAATCCCAAACCGGGTGATAACTGGAATAAGTGAGGTGTGTTCTTCAACCACCTCACTTAATTTCATTGTCGGATTTACTAACGGCATTTATGCTTTCTCCCATTGTTCACGCAGAAGTTTGAGGGCGGCAGGTAAAACAACCTTTCGGTCGCCTTCGCAACCGCATTCAAAACTGACGTATTTGTTATAACCAATCATTTTTAACCCTTTGAATCCATCAATATAGTTATCAGCTTCTCCATCTTCGCCCGGCATGATGCGTCTTTTTCTACTGGCAACATGTACGTGTTGTAAATATTCTCCAGCCGAGATAAAGGCTCCCATATCCGATGTTTCTTCCCAGGTCATATGCCAGAAATCACCCATGCAACGCACTCCCTTGTTGTTTATATCCCTGCAGATAGAGGCGGCATCAGCAACCTGACGTAGATAAAAACACTCCCGCCTGTTTAAAGGTTCAAAAATAACGGTAGTACCATGTTCTGCAGCGTAGTTTCCCATTTCTGTAAATTGTTCACAGAGAAAGTTTCTTGTTTCCATTGTATGTGGAAGCACAGGTACCTGATTGTTGAATGCTGGTACAATGATAACTCCTGTTGAACCTACTTCACCTGCAGCAGCTATAATTTCCTTCATGGTATCCATGCACTGTTTTCTGATTTCGGGATTTTCTGATAGGATGAATCCTTTAAAACCAGCACAGATGGCACTTACTTTTATATTACGTCCTTTTAAGGCTTGTTTGATTTCGCCTACACGTCCGGACAGGTTACCTCCACCGAGTTCGATGCCTACAACTCCATTTGCTTCCATAAAATCGAGCTTCTGTTGTAGGTTGTCTCCGGGAGTCAATCCCTCCTGGAGTGAAAGATTGAGTGTAACATTTCCAGATGATACCGGCTGAGCTTGCGAACAAGAGGAGGCAAATACCATTTGACTGCCTCCTGCTGTTGCAATTGCTGCACCGGACAGAGTTGCTCTTAGAAAGTTTCTTCTGTTTAGTGTCATAATCCGGTTATTTTTTTTCTACTGGTTTGCCCGGAACCTGAACAACGAAAGTGCTCATGTCCATCTTGCCCAGATTGAGATCCTTTGGTGTGTAATCAATTGTTGAGGCGGTCATCGCATCCCAGGTAGTTTCTGCTCCTGTATAGGCTGATTCGCGTCCCATGATTGCAGCCATATTGGAAACGGCAGTTTCTTCAGCCTGAGCAATTGGTTTTTTAGAACGAATGTGGGTAATCCAATTGGCATGTTCCAATGTATATGGATCTGTTTGTTTGAAATTGGCTTTTTCAGCTTCACCGTCATACTTCCAAACCACATTTCCGGCAAGATCCTTAATTTCCATTGTAGAACTATCCCAAGAGCCTTTAGTTCCCTGTATAAATTCACTTACGTTGGTTGCACAACCGTCTATCTGGCGACACATACTGTGCAAATGTATACCATTTTCCATGGTAAAATCTACACTGAAATTGTCATATTGATCGCCGGTAAGTCTGCGTTGACGCGAGCCAAATGCCACCGCTTTAACCGGTTTAAGTCCGCTAAACCATGTAAACACGTCAATATTATGTACATGTTGTTCTACAATGTGATCTCCAGATAACCATTTCCAGTTTACCCAATCTTTGATCATCCATTCACAATCACTCCATCCGGCCTGACGTTCTTTGTACCATAACATACCCTGATTCCAGTATACAGTACCTCCCGTAATTTCGCCAATAGTACCTTCCATAATCTTTTTGTAGGATTCTACATAACTGCGTTGGTGATGACGTTGTGTTCCTGTTACAACACATAGACCTTTGGCTGTTGCTTGCTTGGATGTAGCAACAATAGTACGATATCCGGTAGGATCTACACAGATTGGTTTTTCAAGGAATGAGTGTTTGCCTTTTTCTGTAGCATATTTAAAGTGCTCCGGACGGAACAAGGGAGGAGTCGCGATAATTACTACATCCACTCCACTATCTATTACCTGTTTGTAAGCATCTAAGCCTACAAAGCATTTATCTGCTGCAATTTCAATATTTTTTTCGTCTTTCAGCTTTTTTGCAAGACCTTCAACTCTATCCTGAAAAACATCACCAAGGGCAACAATAGTTACTCCATTAGCCGCATTAAGGAAATTGATGGCTGCTCCGGATCCGCGACCGCCGCATCCGATTACACCGGCTTTTAGCTCTTGTCCGTCTATCGCCATATCGGTTAGTTCTGGAACATAGTAGGTTCCGGCTTCCTTTAATGGTTTGAGAACGTTACTTTCTGTTTTGCCTCCGCCGCAAGAGGTTAAAGCTGCTGTAGCTGCTGCTCCAGCTCCCAGGGTGCCAACGGCTCCCATCAAGGCAGAATTTTTTAAGAAATCTCTTCTGCTGAGATTGTTTTCTTTTTTCATGATCTAAAATAATTAAAGTAACAATTGGTATATAGAATTTATTTAGCTTTAAGAGAAGAATCAGGTTCACAAACAACACGGAAGCCAATGCCTCGTATATCAGAATACCACCAGATGCTTTTTGGTTGCTGTGGATCAGTTTTCAACCATGCATCGTGTTTAGTATAGTCGCGTGATGCTGAACGGAGTTTGGAAGCATCGGAAGTATAATTTCCTCCGCGAACCACCCACTCGGTACCCTCTTTGATAATTGGATCTTTAACACTGGCTCCTCCTTTTTTGTAAGCATCCGGCGAGTATTTGTCTGCACAGTATTCCATTACGTTACCCAACATGTTTTTTAATCCAAATGGGTTGGCTTTAACTGCTGAGGGCTCCTGTGTTTTATTTTTACTGTTTTTGTTATAAATAACATACTCACTTATGATATCTGTATCAGCATCAAAGAATTTTCTCCAGAAACCGATATCGGAATAGTCTTTGGGATCTCCTTCGAAGAAGTAAGGTGTGCTTGTTCCGCCACGTGCAGCATATTCCCATTCGGCTTCAGTTGGAAGCCTATATTTTTTCCCTGTTTTCTTTGACAGCCACTGGCAGAAAGTTTCTGCTGCATAGTGTGTCATAGTTATAGCCGGCCGGCTGCCGCTACCCCATCCCTGATCCGGAAAGCCAAAAGGAGGAGTCGGACCGGATATAGCATCTACATCGGGGTTACTATTGTTTGCATATACGGTTTCAGGAGGAGTTCTTCCCTCACTCATCGTATTGCCGTAGAATGCCCAGTATTGATCCCAGGTAACCTCAACTTCTGCCATAAAGAACGGACTTACTGTCACATTACGGACAGGACCTTCATCCTCACCCCGTAACGGCTCTTTTTCAGGACTACCCATTTTAAAGCTGCCACCCGGGATTGCCTTCATAGACAAGGTAACGGGTGTTCCGGGAATTGTTTCGATGTAATCCTTGAATTCGGTAACAAGCGCAGGCTCTTTGAAAAATGTACTTGAATCAGCCGATGCTCCTGCGAGTCCCGGAATACCGGTCATTTGCGAATGAGCATAATTGGGATTATAGTGACCTGCATCAAGGTGACAACTTATGCATTGCAGATTCAGTTTCTTCTCATTTTCTTCATAGTAAAGATGGGCTGTGATTCCCTTGTCGGTTACCCCTTCAGGAAAAAGATTTTGGTGGCACTCTTTACATGATTCGTTCGGAATGAACGTAACAGCATACTCTAGTTGCGATTTGGCCTCCCAATCAAAATCAGCACTGTCTTTTGTTAAATACCCCCATACATCACGTATGCCAAGTTTGGCTTTGGCTGTATAATGTGCCCAGGTATTATGCTTAGGTGGTAAGTGACAGTCTACACAGTGAGTCTTAACACCACTGCCGTTATTTACATGTTTAGACATTTTCCAGCTATCTTCTGCATGAGGATGTACGTGGCACATCATACATGATTCATCTGTTGAAAAATAGACGGATGTCTGGTAGGTTGCCACGATTAATCCTGCTCCCAGGAGAAATCCTGCGAGAAGAAAAAATGACTTCTTTCTATAAAACCTTTGCTTAGGATTATAGCGGTTGGAATTTCTGTGTGTCATCGCTTTTACAGTACTCGAATTTCGTTAGATTTTATTAGATTTAATGAGGGAATAAAAGTAATGATTACACTTTAAATAATGGTGAATGTTAAATACATTTAACGTAAATAAACGTTAAATTATGCTTTTTTATACTTGGGTGGAAAATAGTAAAAAAAAGAAATTTATTTTGGTCAGAATTAAATCGGTGTAAAACAAAAAAAAACGACAACCTGTGTCGTTTTATGCACGGGTCGAGAGACTCGAACTCCCGACACCTGGTTTTGGAGACCAGTGCTCTACCAACTGAGCTAGACCCGTATTGCGGGTGCAAAAGTAGTTTAATATTTTAATAAAGCAATAGCTTTTAAAAAAAAGAACTTACTTTTGTTATTATTTCTTCATTTAAACCATTATTTCATGCATTTTACACAAGAATTAACTCAGGGAACATTGCTGAAAAGGTACAAAAGATTTTTGGCAGATATAAAATTATCCAATGGAGAGGTTGTTACAGCTCATTGTCCCAATTCAGGCTCCATGAAAACGTGTCTTGAAAATGATGCCCCTGTTCTTTTGTCATATTCATCAAATCCATCCCGAAAAAATGCCTTTACATGGGAGTTGATTTATTTGGATGGCGGATGGGTATGTATCAATACGCAACATGCTAATGCCGTGGCTTTTGAAGCTGTTCAAGCGGGAACAATTCCTTCATTGTCCGATTTTAACTTAGTAAAACGAGAAGTAACCTTTGGAGACAGTCGTTTTGATCTTTACGCAGAGAGAGGAGATGAGAAATGGTTTATTGAAGTAAAAAGCGTTACTCTTAAGTTAAATGGAGAAGCCTCATTTCCTGATTCGGTCACTACACGCGGACAAAAGCATCTACTCACCCTGGCAGAGGCGAAGAGTCAGGGATACCACACAGCTATGTTGTATGTGCTGATGCGTTCGGATGTGCAATTTTTCCGACCGGCAAAAGAAATTGATCCCGTCTATGCTTCCACACTGAAAGAGGTGGCAAAAAAGGGTGTTGAGGTGATTGTTGCAGGCACTACTATCACTCCCCGGGGAATAATCATAGACAGGGAAATCCCTTTTGAAATTTAATTAGGAGATGCCTTATCAAGCATATAAGGATGCGACCTGTTTTTAATTAATCAGATCACATCCTTTTATTTTGGAATATTCTATACAGTCTCGGCTGGTTTCATAACCACGCCCAGACTATTTTTCCCATCCATCTTCACAACAATAGGACTGTCAAAACGAACATGACGTAAATACTGTGTCTCTTCCACCGCAGGTTGTTTATTCAGAAAATCTTCGTCAAACCAACCATCTTGTTTAAACGGGTTAACAGTGAAATAACCAACGCCGAATGACGTGAGATTTTGGAAGAAATGAGTTCCCTGACTTGGGTCTATACGGTAATTTTCGAGTCCTGATTCCACGATCACACGTGCATTGGATATGTGAGGCCATTTTACCGGAATACCAAGCCACGTATCACTACTTCCCCATCTTCCAGGACCAACCAAAACGTAGTTTTTCTTTTCATCAGTGAACTTTCGGTTCATTTTCTCTATTTCATACGCTATAAGCTGATTGTTGCTGGAATTGAAAGATCCTGTTTTTACATAAATGATATCGTGTACTTCCTTGTCTATTCCATGCCCTAAAACGCTGGTTGAAGAAAGGATGGTGCTTTCATTAGGAACATTGCGTAAATCTTCGTTTATCACCTCTTTATTATCAACAATGGGGCGAACCTGTAATAAATAAAATATTGCTTTACGTGGATCGGAAGGATCCAGATTTACGGCAAACTCTATTTCTATGGGTCTTCCCATTTCTTCCTGACCGGTTTGTAGTACAGCACTAAGTGTTTCGGCTAATGGGAATACATCATGCTGCAGTATATTTACAAAAGAAATAATTTTTCTGCCACCTGGATAATATCCATCTCTTATTATCTGATCATATGGATCGTAAGTAGACGTTATAAATTTAAGAGATCCATCCTGGTCGGCCTCTTTCAGACTTAACTTAAGCAGGTTGAATGCATCGTCAATTGAAAACTGGTCGGCCAGATTTTCCAGATCAAGGGCATAGAAACGTGTCTGAGTCTCGCGCAAAGCGTAATCCATCGAACTCATCTGTAAGATATTGTGCGGATGACGAGGAGAGAAACGCAAGGTAAGCCCCCCGTCAACGATGTATTTACCTAATCCAAGAGCAATGTTGGCTATCCCGTCTTCTGCCCTTTCATTTCCAATCGGATAGAAATTAAGCGAACGTGCTACACCAGAGAAAGTCGGATAGAAGCGATTGTTATATTTGGTGCCAACTACCTCCTGCAAAACCACAGCCATCTTTTCCTGATCAATAAGATTGGATGTTGCTGTCATATAGGCTTTGCTGTCTTTGTAAAATACAGATGCATATACGGCTTTGATCGCATCACTCAACGTGCGCAGCATTTCATATTTATCTTCAAGCTTGGGCACCATATATGTGGCATAAATACCGGCAAATGGTTGATAATGTGAATCTTCAAGTAGACTCGACGATCGGATGGCAATCGGACTTTTTATAACTTCAAAAAAAGCCATCAGGTCTTCAATCAGTCGTGCAGGAAGACTGGCGCGTAAAAAATACTTTAGTATGGTGTCGTCATCGGCATCACTTAACGCCAACGGATAGAGTTCGTTCGTCTCCATAAACTCATCAAAAATATCCGTACAAATTACGACAGTCCGCGGAATATTAATTTCAAAATTATCCTTACTCCAATTGGGATAACGCTTAACCATGGTCCCTATAAACGCCAGACCACGTCCTTTTCCTCCAAGCGATCCTTCACCTATACGGGCAAAGTTTGAATATTCGTCGAATCGATCTTTTTGGAATACCGCAACAATTCCCGAATTCTTCATGCGTCGGTATTGAACAATCAGATCAAATATTAGTTGTCGCGCCTCATCCATGTCTTTGTAATCGCTCACGTCCACATCTTTTAGAATAACTGCCGGGGGAAACATGGCACGCGAGAAAAAGAAACGTGAGAAATGGTTTCTGGATAAGTGGTAAACCAATGAATTATCGGGGATTTCAAAAATCTTTCTCTGCAGGTCTTTTAAGTCCTTGATACGCATGATTTCCTTGCGCGTTTCGGGATTGATAATAAGAAAATCGCCGAACCCAAATCTTTGCATGATTTTTTTTCTCAGATCCTGTGGATAGCTTTTTGAGTTTTTATCAATAAAGGAGGCATTGAGTTCTTCTGCATATACTTTGTTGGACGACTCAGATGATTCTAATACAAATGGGATGATTAATCCGGTTTTTCGTACATATTGACCAAATTTATATCCGGCATAAGGATCTTTTACTCCTTCATGCATGAAACTCATATCTGATATTATCCCAAGAATGTTATCCCGATACTGATCAAATATCCGGACAGCCTCTTCATAATTCCGTGCCAGTTTGATTTTTGGACGTCCTCGCATTCTCAATGTTCTTTGGTGTTCATTGAGTGCTTCCTTAGAAAACTCCTGACTTTGCTCCAATACAAATTTGTATAAGTGGGGGAGTGCCGATGAGTAGAATCTTACGGAATCTTCAACCAATAGAATTATTTGTACGCCAACCGAATCCACATCATCTCTGGCATTCATCTTGTCTTCAATCAATTTAATGATGGCAAGCAATAATTCAGAATTACCCAGCCAACTGAACACATAGTCAATCGCCGATAAATCCTCCCCTTCTACTCTTTTAGAAACCTCTTTTGAAAAAGGGGTGAGTACAACAATCGGGATCTCGGGATAGTGTATTTTTATTTCCTTAGCTGCTGCGAAAATATCTCTGTTATCCATGTTTGGCATACAGATAATCAGCTCATAGTTCTTTTTTTTAAGTTCCGTAAGAGCCTCTTCTTCATTTGTTACCTGGGTGAATCGCGGAGGATAACGCAAACTAAGAGATGTATACTCATTAAAAATTTGCTCATCTACACGTCCGTCGTCCTCTAACATAAAGGCATCGTACTTGGTTGCAATAAGCAATATATTATAAATTCGCTTATTCATTAAATTAGCGAACGAGGTGTCTTTGAACACAAGGTTTTTGAAGTCGGGAATACCACTCATAAGATTTAACACTTTAAAGTGTCCAAAAGTAAGCAAAAAACTTGGTTGTTCTATATTTATCCCTACATTTGTGATCAGAATGTTAGTCCTTTTAAACATGTTAACGTTATGAAAACTGAATTTATTTTATCATCATTAGAAGCTAAACACCCCGGAGAAAAGGAGTATTTGCAAGCCGTAAAAGAGGTTTTACTTTCGATAGAAGATGTTTACAATCAGCATCCCGAATTTGAAAAAAACAAGATTGTTGAAAGATTGGTTGAGCCGGATCGCATTTTCACCTTCCGTGTACCCTGGGTAGACGATAAAGGAGAAATTCAGGTTAATCTGGGATATCGGGTGCAGTTTAATAACTCCATTGGACCGTATAAGGGAGGTATACGCTTTCACCCATCCGTAAACTTGTCTATTTTAAAATTTCTGGGTTTCGAACAGACTTTTAAAAACGCACTTACAACATTGCCTATGGGTGGAGCCAAGGGTGGTTCCGACTTTGCACCCCGCGGACGTTCGGATGCCGAAATTATGCGTTTCTGTCAGTCTTTCATCCTCGAATTATGGCGTAATATAGGTCCGGATACCGATGTACCTGCCGGTGATATCGGTGTTGGTGGTCGCGAAGTGGGTTATATGTATGGAATGTACAAGAAGCTTGCCCGCGAAAACACAGGTACATTTACGGGTAAAGGAATGGAATTCGGCGGATCTATACTGAGACCGGAAGCTACAGGTTTTGGCGCATTGTATTTCGTTAAACAAATGTTGGAAACTCATAATATTGATATCAAAGGAAAAACGATTGCCGTTTCCGGATTCGGGAACGTTGCCTGGGGAGCTACCTTAAAGGCCACAGAAATGGGCGGCAAGGTAGTTACTTTATCCGGTCCGGATGGATATATTTACGACCCGGAAGGAATTTCAGGAGATAAAATAGATTATATGCTGGAGCTTCGTAATTCCGGAAATGATATTGTGGCTCCTTATGCGGATGAGTATCCCAATGCAACCTTCTTCCCTGGAAAAAAACCTTGGGAGCAAAAGGTGGATATAGCTTTGCCCTGTGCCACTCAAAATGAATTGGATGCAGATGATGCCAGACTTCTTATCAAAAATAAGACACTTTGTGTAGCTGAAGTATCCAACATGGGATGTACAGCCGAGGCGGTTGATCTATTTATTGAACACAAGCAATTGTTTGCTCCGGGTAAAGCTGTAAATGCAGGAGGTGTTGCAACTTCCGGACTTGAAATGACACAAAATGCCATGCATATTTCGTGGGAGGCAGCCGAAGTGGATGCAAAACTACATACCATTATGGGTAATATTCATACTCAATGTGTAGAGCATGGTAAAGAAAATGGTTATGTAAATTATGTTAAAGGAGCAAATATTGCCGGATTTATGAAAGTTGCCAGAGCAATGATGGCTCAAGGTGTAATATAACAATTGACTAAAATGAGGCAAGGGGAGTAGGTTATTCAACTTAACTCCCCTTATTTTTTACCAATACTTTATTCTTTTACTTTTCCAGGATTTCTGGCAATATAATCTTTCCAGCCCGAGTATTTTTTATCGCTCACAGGATTATTACTTTGTAAGAAATGGCAAAGTGCTGCTGCAACGCCATCGGTTGCATCAAGTTGCGGGAGCATGTTATCCTGGCTAATGTGTAAAATGCGCTGAAGCATTCCTGCAACCTGTTCTTTAGATGCCTGACCGTTGCCTGTGATCGACATCTTTATCTTCAACGGTGCATATTCAAAGATAGGGATATCGCGGCTAAGAGCAGCAGATATAGCTGTGCCTTGTGCACGCCCTAATTTTAGCATACTCTGTACATTTTTACCAAAAAAGGGAGCTTCGATCGCAAGTTCGTCGGGATGGTATTGGTCAATCAGACTTAATACCCGTTCGAAAATTTTTTTCAAGCGTACATAATGATCTTCGTATTTGTTCAATTGAAGTACACCCATGGCCTCCAGGACAGGTTTTTTACCCTCAATCCGGATTATACCGTATCCCATAACAATGGTGCCCGGATCGATTCCTAGTATAATTCTTTCTTTACTCATCTTCCCATTTTATCTCCTCAAGCAGAGTTGTAAATCCGGCTATTTTGGATCCGAATCTGGTAACCATAGCCTGTTGCAGTGCTATGCCTTCCTGTTTTAACCAGAAGTTAAGTGTCTCTGTGTTTTTTACATGAAATTGAATCGCATAGCTTTCTCCTTCGTTTCCTTCGTTCTGCAATACTCTACGTAAACAAGGATTTAACATAAATCCGCTTGAGACAGCTTTAGGTATGTACTCTTTTTTCAGGTAGGTCAAACATTCTTGATGTACCTCATTATCAATATGAAAGGTTGTATTGTAAATTATCATTTCAATTAATTGTAAAAATATTATACAAATATAGTTGTAATATCAGGAAAAGCCTTATATTTGCACTCGAAATTTAAAAAAGGGGGATTAGCTCATCTGGCTAGAGCGCGACACTGGCAGTGTCGAGGTGATCGGTTCGAGTCCGATATTCTCCACTTGGTTAAATAATTGAAAGTTGTTAATGAAAAGCATCCAAACTATGGGTGCTTTTCATTTTTTGTATAAGTTAGAATTCGTTTAAATCAGTTTCAGAACCTCTTCGGCAGAATCAATAATGTAGTGAGGCGCAAATCTTTCCAATTCTTTTCGGGGTCGAAATCCCCATGTTACTCCGGCTCCAATTACACCACTATTACGTACTGTTTCCATATCAACTCCCGAATCTCCTATGTACAATGTTTCTTCTTTGCCTGCACCAGCTTTTGTCAGGATTTCGTTAACGATGGATGGATCCGGTTTTGGAGGAATGCCTTCCCGCTGGCCTAATACGCTGACGAAAGCAATAGCAGGAAAAAAGTGAGCAACCATTTTCTCCGTTGCATCCTGGTATTTATTTGAAGCAACAGCCAGCTTAAGACCTTTGTCTTGCAATGTATTAAGTAATTCAGCTATGCCAGGATAAGGTTCACTGTAACTGTGTCCATGTTTGTCGTAATGAGGCAAAAACAGGTTGCGAACGCGTAAAATGTTTTCTTCCGTTTTTGCCCCCTCTGGTAGCGCTCTTTCAAAAAGTTTGTTTATCCCATTGCCAACAAATAAATTATAGGCATCGGTTTGATGAGTTGGAAATCCGCATTGACTCAATGCGTAATTTGTACTGTTTGCCAAATCTGCGATGGTATTGATAAGCGTTCCATCCAGATCGAAAATTACTAATTTTATCATTTCTCTGTTTTAATGCTAAATAAATGGTTCCGGTTTAAAAGAAGTTGATCACATTCATTTATAGGATGTCTCTGTTTAATCCGAATTTCTCTTCCGAGTGATGTTTCCCGATAGGTTCGATATGAACTACTATATCGTAAACGTTTTCTATATTCTGTTTTATACTAACTTCAACATTGTCGGCAATTTCATGTGCTTCGTTTAGTGTAAGCTCTCCATCTGTTTCAATATCAAGCACTATCATGTACATATTTCCGATCTGACGGGATCTTACCCGGTGCGGATTGCATGCTCCGGGCACTTTTTCTACGGCTTCAAATATTTTATTATAGATGGAGGTGTCTTTTACGCCATCCATCAAGGCAACATTGCTCTCCATGAATATATTTATGGCCGAACGAATAATATATAAGCTGATCAGCAGGCCTGTTATGGAATCGAGTATAGGCATGTCCAGATAGAAGGTGAAAAAGAGCCCCACCAATACTCCGGCAGATATGATCACATCGTTGCGCATATTTTTAGCATTGGCAATCAACATCGGACTCCCGGCCAATTTCCCCTGCCTGAACTGATAATAAGCCAATCCAAGTTTTCCAATCATAGAAAACAGTGTTACATAAATTGCTATAATGGAAGGAAGATCGCGTGGGACAGCAAACAATATATTTTTCCCCGAGGATATTAACATTTGCATGCCTGCAAAGAATATGACAAATGAAAGGACTTTGGCTGCAATTGTATCTGCCTTTTCGTATCCGTAAGCATAATTATTATTGGGTGGTCTGGTTACAATACGTGCAGTAAAAAGGGTGACAATAGAAATTACGACATCTGTTGCCGAGTCTATTCCATCTCCTAAAACTGCGATACTGCCAGCAATGATGCCTACAAATATCTTTGATATAGATAATGCGGCATTGCCAATAATACTGATCCACGACGCCCGAATCAGTATCTTTTCCCTATTTTTCATCCGAATAAAATTTTAGTTTGAAAGGCATGTTCCCAGCAGCGTTTATTATTTATCTCTTCAGAAGCAGATAATTATATGCATGCTCGTTTCATCAATTGCATTTCCTTATTTAAAAAGGAAATGCAAAGATATAATATTTCATGAAAGAATATTCAACTTATTTTGAGATTGATATGTTACATAGATAAAGAGCATTATTTCCCGAATTATATCAGATTATTTAGTTTAGATTATTAATTAGATTGTTTAGAATTTAGGTAGGTTTAGAATTATTATTTTAATTGTTTTTATAGGTTTTGTAGGGGTATTTTTCTTTTAGACACTATTTAGTATGATTATCAAGCTGGTTATTTTAACATGTCTTTTGATGTGCGGAATCTTTTCTTTGGCTCAAAATGAATCCTTTAAATACGCACTTCAGGGAAGGATCACAGATCGTTCTTCCGGAGAATCTCTTTCGCGGGCATCTATTTATATTGTTGAGCAGAAAATCGGGACCGTTGCCGATGACGAAGGTAACTACTCCTTGTTTATAAAAGAACCTGGAATTTACACGGTTCAAATATCTCATATTGGATTTGAGAACAGGACATTGCGTGTTCCTGTATCCGGTTCACATACGTTGGATATTGATCTTAACAGCAATGCATTTCTAAAAGAAATAATCGTTACGGGGAAAAACAGCAGCGATAATATTGCCAGACCCAATCTTGGGGTTGAAAGGCTTAGCATAAGCCAAATCCGTAAACTTCCATCCTTTATGGGAGAGGTAGACCTTATGAAGGCGATACAACTACTGCCGGGTGTACATGCAGGAAATGAAGGTAGTACCGGATTTAGTGTAAGAGGTGGTAATCCGGATCAGAATTTAGTTTTACTAGACAACACAACGGTGTATAATGCATCTCATCTCATGGGCTTTTTTTCCATATTCAATAACGATGTCATTAGTGACCTGGAGCTTTATAAAGGAGATATTCCGGTAAAATATGGAGGCAGACTATCTTCCTTGCTAGATATCCGGACAATAGACCGAATGCCGGAAAGACTAACTGCAACCGGAGGAATTGGCCTTATCTCAAGCAGACTGGTGTTACAGGGACCCATTGGAGAGAAAACGTCCTGGTTGATTGGTGGTAGAAGAAGTTATGCTGATATGATGATCAAACTTTCGGGAGATAAGTCTCTGGAAGAGTTGGTGCTTTATTTCTACGATTTGAATGCAAAAATTAGTCATAGGTTGTCAAGCAGAGATTTTCTTTCGTTCAATGCATACTATGGAAGAGATAATTTCGGTGTAGATGTTTTTGGAGTGAATTATGGCAATACAGCTGCATCACTTACCTTGACTCATACATTTAGTGACAAATTATATGGGAAATACAGTGTAAACTTCAGCAATTACAATTACGGAGTCTTAACTGATATTGAGGGAGCCAGGATACAATGGAATGCCAGCCTGCATGATTTGATGTTGCGTACGGATTATTCTCATTATATAAATAAATACCTTGATTTCTCGTACGGACTTACGGCAACATTTCATCGTTTTGTACCCGGGAATGTTGAAACTCCCGATTATGGAAAATATACAATACCACGTAATCTGGCTATGGAACATGCTGTTTACTGGTCAAATCAACAAGAGTTGTCAGATAAGTTGGTTCTCAGGTATGGTTTAAGATGGACGATGTTTCATAATATTGGAGAAGCTACGGTGTATCGTTATAACGAAAATGATGTTGTTGCAGACTCTGTAACGTACAAGTCTGGTCAGATTTATAATAGTTTCAATGCAATTGAACCAAGAGTGGGTTTGATATATAAATTTTCACAAAGCTCTTCATTTAAAGCAAACTATGCACGCAATGTCCAATTTATACAATTGGCAAATAGCTCTTCCTCGGGTTCTCCACTCGATATTTGGTTCTTTTCCAGTCCGAATGTAAAACCTCAACAGGTTGACATGGTATCTGCCGGATATTTTCAGAATCTGATGAATAATACATTGGAGGCTTCCCTGGAGGTTTACTATAAACAGATGAATAATGTAATTGACTTTAAAGACCATGCAGATCTCATTTTGAATAAGCTGCTCGAAAAAGAACTCAGGATTGGTAAAGGAAAGGCTTATGGTATTGAACTGATGGTGAAGAAGAACAGCGGTCGGATCAATGGATTTGTAAATTATACCTATTCGCATGCTGAACGTACTATCCCGGGTATAAATGATGGGAAGACGTACTTATCACCTTACGATAAACCTCATAACCTTAAGATAGCGCTAAACTATGAGCTGTCCGACAAATTTAGTCTTTCGGCTACATGGATCTATACAACAGGTTCGCCAATAACCTATCCGACCGGCCGCTTTGGAATAAAAAATGAATATTTCCCGATTTATTCGGGAAGGAATGATTCCCGCCGACCGGATTATCACCGGCTGGACCTCTCTTTTAACTACAAACCGAATCCAAAGTCAGCCAAAAGATGGAAGAGTGAATGGAATATTTCCATTTATAATGCGTACGATCGTAACAATCCTTACATGATAACGTACGGATACGATCATAAATCCGGAATTCCATATGCTGAAAGTACGTATCTGTTTGGAGTCTTACCATCCATAACTTACAATTTTAAATTCTGAGCTTATGCGTACACTATTTATATGTATGGGTATACTTTTATCGTCATGTACAGAAATGATAGAGGTTCAAACCAACGATACAGATCCTGTATTGGTTGTGTATGGATCGGTTACAACCGAACCCAGCTACCAGACCATCGAAATAAGCCGTTCAGCACCTTATTTTAAGAACGATTCAAATTTACAGATTTCCGATGCCAAAGTCACCATAGAATCAACAGACGGTAAGCAGGTTTGGAAGTTAAAAGAGCTGGCTCGCAAGAAAGGAGTATATCAGACCGAACGTAAAGTGGCTGGAATTGTAGGCCTTACCTATAATCTTCGCATAGCATACGATTTCAATAACGACGGAGCGGATGAAATGTATAACGCATCCACTACAATAAAAGAACCATTCCGTATCGATTCGCTTCAGATTAATTCGATGCGTGTACTGGGGCGTCATTATTATACCATCAATCTCTTTGCGCAAGAGCCTTTGGGACCCGATTACTATGTTTCCCGATTTTATATCAATGGAGGTTTGGCAACCGTAATGATTACGTGGCTTATGGCATTCGATGATAAACTAATTGATGGTAAATACCTCAACGGGTTGCTGGTATATACATTCTCCGATCAGAACAATCAGGGCGAATACGACCCCAATAAAGTATTGTTTGTCCAGTCGGGCGATACGGTTGCAGTTGAAATTGATAGAGTGGAGAAGGGGTATTACGACTTTATAACCCAGTGCAAGAGTTCCGTCAACGGAGAGAATCCCTTTTTTGGAGGGCCGCCATCCAATATTGTAACCAACCTTACCAATGGAGCAGTCGGCTATTTTGCAGGATATGCCCCCTCCAGAAAGAGTGTAATTGTTCCCTAATGGCTTGCAGTCAATCAGTTTACAAATACAACAGGGAAATATTCTTCAAATAATTTGCGTACATGGTCCAGCTGTTCAGGTGTATTTTCTTTTACCCCTTTAAGCAGATAGGGTTTCTTCAGTGCTTCATATTTATGAGCACCCAACGTATGATAAGGTAATATTTCAATGCGTTTTATCATTGAATACGACTGAAAGTGCTGACCCATGGCGCGTATGTCTGCTTCAAAATCCGTATGTCCGGGTACAAGCACATAGCGAATCCACATCGGAATATTGTTAGCCTGCAAATAGGCCGCAGTTTCGAGAGTGAAATTATTTTCCCGTCCAGTGATCCGGAAATGACGTTCGGGATTAAATTCCTTAATATCCAGCAATACAAGATCCGTCAGACTAAACAGCTCCTTGCTGTAATCATTTAACACACTTCCATTGCTATCCAGACAAATGTGGATACCTTCTTCTTTCAATCGTCTGAACAGAGGTATCAGGGCTTTTGCCTGTAAAGTAGGCTCGCCTCCGGAAAAGGTTATTCCTCCTTTTTTACCAAAAAATGCCTTCTGACTAAGGGCCATGCGCACAATCTCTTCGGCTTCGGTGGGTTTTCCGCCTTTTAAGGGTATTGTATCCGGATTCGCACAATACAAACACCGGAAGTTACAACCTTGCAAAAAAACTACCAATCTTAATCCCGGGCCATCAAATGTGCCCATCGACTCGTAAGAATGTACATTTATCATCATATCTGCATTATAAAGAAAAGAGAAGGACAGCCTTCTGGACTGTCCTTCAGCTATACTATATTTAGAATCTTTCGTGGAAACTTCTTGACAGAACTTCCAGCTGATGTTCGCGGCTCAATCGAACAAAGTTCACGGCATAACCTGATACGCGGATTGTAAGCTGAGGATAATTCTCAGGATGTTCCATCGCATCTTCCAACATGGCACGATTTAATACGTTCACATTCAGGTGATGCGCTTTTTTGGAGAAATAACCGTCCATCATGGATACCAGATTGTCTACGCGATCTTCGGGAGTTACACCTAAAGAACGTGGAACGATCGAGAATGTATTACTTACGCCATCCTGAGCATCATCATAATTGATTTTTGATACCGAAGATAAAGAAGCGATAGCACCCTTCTCGTCACGTCCGTGCATCGGATTAGCACCCGGAGCAAAGGCTACACCTTTAAGACGTCCGTCGGGAGTAGCACCTGTTTTCTTTCCATACATCACATTGGAAGTAATTGTAAGGATTGAAAGAGTAGGGCGCGCATTTTTGTAAACAGGCAGCTCGTTCAGCAAATCACTGAAATACTGAGTAATACCAACGGCCATTGTGTCCACCCTGTCATCGTCGTTACCGTAATAAGGGAACTCACCTTCAATATCAAAACCTTCCGTCAGACCGATATCATTACGTTTAGCTTTCACCTTAGCATATTTGATTGCAGAAAGCGAGTCGGCTACAATAGACAGACCTGCAGCACCATAGGCAAGGTTGATACGGGGATTGGTATCAATAAATGCCATTTGTGCCTTTTCGTAATAATATTTGTCGTGCATGTAATGAATAATATTCATAGCATCATTATATACACGTGCAATTTCTTTCAATACCTTTTTGTAATTGGCCATCACCTCTTCATAATCCAGCACATCGCTATTTAATAGAGGAATGTCCTTAACCATTACGGTACCTGTATTTTCGCAGCGTCCGCCATTGATTGCAAGCAATAACGCCTTGGCAAGGTTGGTACGAGCTCCGAAAAACTGAATCTGCCGACCAATATCCTGGAATGAAACGCAGCAAGCAATACCATAGTCATCACTGTGACGGATATCACGCATCAAGTCGTCGTTTTCGTATTGAACAGACGATGTGTCGATGGAAACCTGTGCGCAGAAGTTCTTGAAACCTTCGGGCAGTTGCGGAGACCAAAGTACAGTCATGTTAGGTTCCGGAGACGGTCCCAGGTTGTATAAAGTCTGCAGGAATCGGAAGGAAGTTTTTGTTACTTTATGACGGCCGTCGTTCAATCGTCCACCAATCGATTCGGTAACCCAGGTTGGGTCGCCGGCAAAAATTTCGTTGTATGAATTCATGCGAAGGTGACGAACCATACGCAATTTAATTACAAACTGGTCAATCAACTCCTGAGCAAACGATTCGTCGATAGTGCCGTTCTTCAAATCATGCTCAATGTAGATATCAAGGAAAGAGGAAACATTACCCAATGACATCGCAGCACCATCCTGTTCTTTAACCGCAGCCAGGTAAGCCATGTAAACCCATTGAACAGCTTCCTGTGCTGTATAAGCCGGACGGGTCAGATCCAAACCGTAATATTCGCCTAAAACTTTAATTTCCTTAAGAGCTTTGATCTGGTCGCTAACCTCTTCACGCAAACGAATGCGGGCTTCCGTCATCGGGCCTGTCAGATTAGCCAGATCCTGTTTCTTCGCCTCAATTAAGCGATCCAGACCATACAATGCCAATCGGCGGTAGTCACCAATAATACGGCCACGTGCATAATTGTCAGGCAGACCTGTTAAGAAACCCAACGAACGGAATGAGCGGATTTCGTCATTATAAACGTCAAACACACCATCGTTGTGTGTTTTACGATAATGAGTAAAGATATCCTTTACCTTTTCATCTACTTCCAATCCATTTTCGCTGCAAGCCTTTGCAACCACATTGATACCTCCAAACGGTTTGATGGCTCTGCGCAGCAATTCGTCTGTCTGCAAGCCCACGATCAACTCGTTTTCTTTATCAATATATCCTGCTTTATGAGAAGAAATGGTAGAAACTGTTTTGTTGTCAATTGAACGGACGCCGTTGTTAGCTCGTTCTTCGGCAAGAGCAGCAAGGCATACAGACCAGATGCGTTTTGTACGCTCGGTTGGTCCTGCAAGGAAAGAAGCATCCCCATCATACGGAGTGATGTTCCTCATTACGAAATCCCTTACATTAACCTCCTTACTCCAAATACCATCAGCAAAGTTTTTGTTTAATTCCATAAAATTATAACTATGATCTTAATAATTGATAGTCTTATATCTTCGAGACTACAAAAATAAGCGTTTTAGAGCAGATTTTGTTCATTTATGCTAATAAATAGTGTTATAAAACATAAATAAAAAGGTTGCAGGTTAATTAAAATAAATACATGAGTTAAACTGTAAATAATATCTTGTTGTTTCTTAATTACTTAGGATTAATAAGGAGCAAAGAAGAAAAATTGTTTGCAAAATATCATTGTGTTTTCAAAAAAAGTTCTACCTTTGCAGAGCTTTTGAAAAGCAGCGCAATCGAAGCGTCATTTGGAGAGATGGCAGAGTGGTCGATCGCGGCGGTCTTGAAAACCGTTGAACTGAGAGGTTCCGGGGGTTCGAATCCCTCTCTCTCCGCTGAAAGGTCTGAACAGAATCAGGCATTAATAGTAAAAAACCTACAAGTCATTGACTTGTAGGTTTTTTTGTATCCGATAAAACCGGATCACGACCAAATTCTGGGTCTAAGCATAAATTTTGCATAATCTGTATAGGAAGAATTTAATGTCCGTTACACCTCTAAACTGTCTTCTGAAGTCTTTTATTTTAGCATTAAAGGATTCCGCAGCTGCATTTGTACTTCTGGATTGAAAGTAGTTTACAATGGTATTATAATGTTTTTCAAACGTTCTTTTCACTGTAGAGAATGCATCAAATCCCACTTCTTCTACCTGGTTGAACCATTGTGCAAGTTTTGCTCTGGCCACGTTAGGAGATATTTGACGGTTATAGATCTTGCAAAGACCGTAAGATAGTTTGTAAGCTTTCTTGATATCGGGGATCAACGTAAAAAGTTGAGGAATTAATATTACGTATATAACTTATATACTCTAAATAAAAGAAATGCTTTGTCTTTGATTTCTAGGACAGTATCATAAACCTGCTTTTGTACATGGAATCAATCAACAATCCATTTAGCAGTAGGAAAACAGGTCCTGGTTATCAGTTTCATGTGTGAAGCCATATCCAGCGTTATTTCTCTGGTTTGAAACCGCTGCTTGCGAGGCATATTAAGCAAAACCGAACAAACCGTTTGTTCATTAGTATCTTTTAGGGTTGATATTATTCTTTTCTTTTAGATAAATACTGATCTCCCTGAGCTTTTCTTCTACCGATACTATTTCAACGTAATCCAATAGCCTTTCATGTAATAATGAGCAATAGCTATTTTTGTGTATATATTTATTTGCAAAGATAATCTTATAATCTTTTCCCTTTAACTTTTGCAAGTGATCTATATTAATCATTACTTTTGTAGCAAACTAATTATATTATGAATCGTTATTCTTTTCTGTTGTTATTCTTTTTCTTTATGTTGCCTGCAGTTGCTCAGGTTTCTGATAAGGTTGCATACAAGACCATCGAAAATATCTCTTATCGTACAAGCAATGATACTTACGCTAACGAGCGCTGCAGACTGGATTTATATTATCCGGAAGCTTCTAAAGACTTTGTAACGATTGTTTGGTTTCATGGAGGTGGTTTATCCGGAGGTAATAAATTTATTCCACAACAACTTAAGGAGGCAGGGTATGCAGTTGTAGCTGTTAATTACCGCCTATTGCCTAAAGCAACGCTAACTGATTGTATTGACGATGCAGCTGCTGCAGTTGCATGGGTTTTCAAAGAGATTGGAAAGTACGGTGGTAATCCACATAAAATAGTTGTCTCTGGTCACTCTGCCGGGGGATATCTAACCAATATGATTGGACTTGATAAGAAGTGGCTCTCAAAATATGATATTAATGCAGATTCAATTGCAGCCCTAATCCCTTTTAGCGGTCATGCCATAAGTCACTTTGCTTATCGTCAGTCCAAAGGGATGAAAGATTCCCAACCAAGTATCGATGAGTTTGCTCCACTCTACTATGTACGTCCGGATGCGCCACCTTTGGTTATAGTTTCTGGTGACAGAGAACTTGAAATGTTAGGGCGTTATGAAGAAAATGCCTATTTCTGGAGAATGATGAAGGTTGCCGGTCATCAGAAGGTATTTCTTTATGAATTGGATGGATACGACCACGGTTCGATGGCGGATCCAGCCTTTCATATTCTGAAAAACCACGTCAAGAAATTGTTTTAACAGGTTTGCAGAAAGGGATACTACTATAAAGTAAGCTTTATTATTTCGCCATAGGATGGTAAATGTTTAAAGGCTTCGCTCATTTCGTAAATTCCGGCATATACCTGTGCACAGGCCAATACTCCTCCGTGTGCAAAAACAAAGACGGTATTATCGTTACAAGAACGGATTTCGTCCAGAAATGAAGCAACACGGTTGTATTGGTCTTTAAAAGATTCGCCTCCCGGGGTGGGCACATGTATCCAATCTTTAAACCACGCTTCCGAATGGGGGTGGTTGCTTACTTCGTCCCACGATTTCATTTCCCAGCTGCCAAAGTTGAGTTCTTTAATGCGGTCGTCTTTCCATGCATCTTCAAAGCCACAATAAGTCGCCAGACGGACACAGCGGCTCAGGGGACTGGTGTATACTTTGTCTGCTGCAATCTTGTTAAGTTCTTCCTTGACTGTAGCTGCTTCTGCTTCGAATGTTTCGCGTAAAGGGACATCTGTCTGTCCGTAGGAATATCCTGCGGGAACATCAACCGAGGTATGTCTTATCAGATATAGATCCATGGAATTGAAATTAATGTGTGACTGAATAAACAAAAACGATACCCATGTAGAAAGATAGCTCGCATAGGAGGGTTAGTGCTCCACAACAATCACCGGTGTATCCGCCAATTTTCTTTTTCATGAAGGAGGTAAGGAAATACCAGCACAATAATACAGGGAACGTTGCCCAAAGATAATGAATCTCGGGTAGCCAAACAAGAGGAAACAGACCGCATACGACAGAAAATAGATATTCTCCGGGAGTCATACGGCTATACACTACCTTGGCTTTGCTATCTTCCTCTTTTCGTGCATAAGGTAGCCGGTTAATAATCATGGATGATACCCCTTTGGCAAAAGGATCGGCAGCAAGGATGGCACAACCGGCAAGATCGAGTGGAAGGGAACTCAGTAATGTATAAAGCATCAAAAAATAGAAGACAAGCCCCACCACTCCGTAAGTCCCGATGTGTGAATCTTTCATAATGGAAAGAATCTTTTGCTTGTCGCTTCCTCCACCAAATCCGTCAAAGAAATCGGCTAGTCCGTCTTCATGAAGACATCCGGTAATCAACAACCTACTTATGATAGCCAGTAAAATGGCAACTGAAACCGGAAAAACAAGGGCGGACGAATATAGTACAGCGGCCGAAATACCAGCGGTTAGCCAACCGGTCATCGCCCAACCGCTGACTACATTTTTAAAATAGTCGCCCGGCACTGATGTAATACGCCAAAAGGGCAGGCGGGTAAAAAATATAAAGGCCGCAAGTATTCGCATATCAGAAATATTTTGTTACTGCCGCATTACTAAATGTATTCATTTCATTAATCATCCTAACAGCAGATTCAACGATTGGATAGGCACAGATGGCGCCGCTGCCTTCTCCCAAACGTAATCCCAGGTTAAGAAGAGGTTTAACCTTTAAGTGATCGAGCAGCAATTTGTGACCAGCTTCATCTCCCTGGTGCCCGAAAACACAATAGTTTATAACCTCAGGATAAAGTTTGGATGCTGCAAGCACACAGTTGGTCATAATAAAACCATCTACCAGAATAATCATATTCAACTCGGCAGCCTGCAACATACCTCCTACAGCCATTATCATTTCAATACCCCCAAAGTAACGCATGACATTTATCGCATTTCTCTCCTCTTTGAAGTTATCGAGGGCTCGTTTTAATATGGTATATTTATGCATTACACCCCTCGAATCTAATCCGCTTCCAGCACCAACGCACTCAAGCAACGGAATACCGGCAAGGCAGGTCATCCACATGCTGGATGGAGATGTGTTACCTATTCCCATTTCACCGAAGCAAATAATGTTGCATCCTTCTTTGTGACATTCTTTTACGATTTCAGCTCCAATCTCAATGCATTGTTCAACTTCTAGGTCGGTAAGAGCTGATTCGTATAGGAAATTACGAGTACCTTTACGCACTTTGCGGGAGATAAGTCCGTCTATTGCCGGGAAATCATAGTCGATACCTCCATCAACTACCTTTAGAACAAAATTATGTTGACGGGCAAGGAAGTTGATGCCAGCACCCCCTCCAAGAAAATTACTGATCATCTGGCGGGTAACTTCTTTGGGCGAAAAGCTTACACCTTCATCAACGATTCCGTGATCGGCTGCAAATATAATACCGTGTGGCTTATGCAGTTCCGGATGAAGTGTTTGTTGAATCAACCCGATCTGAGTGGCGATATCTTCTAGAGTTCCCAACGATCCTTTGGGTTTGGTTAGGTCGTTTATTTTGAAAATAAGGGATTCAAGAATAGTCTGATCGGGAGTAGAGATTTGAAATGTTTTCATTTTCAGGCAATTTATTCTTTTAAAACAAGCGGAATGCCACTTGTCATCAATATTACTTTACCGGCTATACCGGCTATATGTTGATTAAACCAACCCTGCAGATCGGTAAATTTACGTTGTAGCTCGTCGGCCGAAATACCTCCCAGACCAATTTCGTTCGTAACAAAGATAAAGGTGGCGTCTTGAGACGTCAGTTTCTCAAATTCTGTTTTTAGTTGCGAAAGCGACAAGGCAACATCGGCCTTGTTGTCGAAAAAGAAATTGGTTGCCCACAAGGTAACACAGTCAACCAATACAACCCTTCCGGCAAGGTTGTGTTTGCTGAGAAATTTCTCTTCTTCCAGATTGGTCCATTCCGGTCCTCTGTCCGCCTGATGGCGTACAATCCGGGCACGGTGTTCTTCATCCCACACCCGGGATGTGGCCAGATATACAGGATTGGAAGATAAAGAAAGAGCCAGTTTCTGTGCGTAGCTGCTTTTCCCAGACCTTTGTCCTCCTGTAATGAGAATTACGTTTTTGTTCATTTTTCGTTTTTACGCGGCGGCTTGTTAATTAGTTTCGTTGCTCCTAACTTGCCCTGAGCTTTTGGAGGACGTGACTCGTGCAATTTGCCAGCAGCTATTCCGGGTTTGGTATCTCTCGATTTTGCAGATGTACTCGGACTTTTAGAATCGAAGGGTTTCCCTGAGCTACGCGACGGCCTGCCTTCGCTAAATTTACCAGCTCCACTTGTTTTAGAATCTCTGAAACGAGGCGCTCCAAACTCTTTGGTTTCTTCCCTTCTGGCTGATGCACGATGTGGAGATTTAGGATCGTGAAATCTGCTGGACGAATGAATCTTATTTCCTTCTTCGCCTTCTCTTTCCGGAGAATTAGTTTTCTTTGAAGCAAAAGATGGTTTATAGCCTTCCCCTTTTTGATAAAATTTCTTGTAAGGAGGAGTCTGTATTTCTTCTTCTTCAACCTTAGGTTTGTTGGCCGGATTGTTCTTGCTTGTCTTTCTTAATGCAGCCGATTTAGGCGCAGCTGCCATTTGCTGGGCAAGGATGCTTTTGGCCCTGTGGGACAATTTATTGCTGGTAGTGCTTTGTGCATTGTTCTGTTTGCCTTTTGCCACACGAATAGCTACAGCTTTTATATTGATCGGGAAACCATCAACTAACACCTTATCGTCTTCTTGAACGATTGCTCCTAGTTTGGCGATGCTGCCGTTTATCGTTACGCGACCGCTTTCTATGAAACGATCGGCTTCTCTACGTGAGCATAATCCGGAGTCGCTTATTAATTTATTGAGTCGTTGTGTCATTTTGTATATCTGTGTTTAATGAATTAATGCAACAAAAGGATTATAAATATACCCATTATCAATTCGGTATTGTTGTTAACCCGAATGGCACGGAGAACGTCGTCTGTATTGAAATTACGTTCATTTGTTCCGATATAAGGCTTCTCTACAACCTCGCCGAAATAAACATGCGCACCGCCAAAGCGGCAATCTAAAATGGCAGCCAGTGCTGCTTCTGGATATCCGGAATTCGGACTGGTATGGCAACGGCCAAATCTGGTTATAAAATCCCGTCTGTGCCACGTTCCTGAAACCAAAAGCATCAAATAAGCTGTAATACGAGCTGGAATGTAGTTGGCCAGATCATCAATCTTAGCTGCAGCACGTCCAAAATCTCGGTATCGTTCGTTTTTATAGCCTATCATTGAATCCAGTGTATTTATCATTTTATAGGCCATCATACCCGGAAGTCCCAACAGAGAGAACCAGAACATGGGAGCGATAACTCCATCACTCAGATTTTCTGCCAATGTTTCAAGTGCGGCTGTTCTTATTTCCTGTGGCGAAAGGGCTGAAGTATCTCTGCCAACAATGCGGGATAACTGCTTCCGACCCTCTTCCGTACTCCGGTCAACTGCCTCGAAAACCATCTTTACCTCTTTAATCAGTGTGTTGCCCGCCAGACAATAAAAAACTCCGATGGCTATAAAACTGTATTCAATCCAGGGGTGAATATCCTTGGCGAACCTTAAAAAAGAGTAACAGATACCAAATATGCCGATGATGAGACCGAATGCCAGAAAAGTTCCTTTTTGTCCACGATTATCTCCTTTATTCATTTTTTTTTCGCCAGCCGAAATGACATTTCCAAACCATACAATAGGATGCGGCCAGTGAGGCGGATCACCCAGGAACCGATCGGCAAGCCATCCGGCAACAAAAGAATATGTGTGTGCTGCAAACATGAATTTAATTTTTCTTTACAAAGGTAGAATAAATCCAGGTGCAGATGTACAGAATATAATAAAAAAATATAACTTTGCAATATGCAACGATTAATGAGTCATATAGAGAGGTTATTGCTGATGCACGATTGTGTAATCATTCCAAAGGTGGGTGGTTTTGTTTTACAGAACTATCCTGCAAGCTATAATCCTGTTGATCATTCTTTTAGTCCATCTGGAAAAGAGATTGTATTTAATCCTACACTGTGCCATAACGACGGACTTCTGATTGAATCTTATATGAAACTCTATAATGCAGATTTTAGTCTGGCCCAGCGGATGCTTGAAGAAGATACGGAATGGTTAAAAGAGGCATTACGAAATAAAAATAGAATTTCTTTGGGTTCCATTGGCTCTTTTTGTGCCAACGAAGAGGGAAAAGTAATTTTTACACCTCTATCTACTTCCCGTTTCAATCTTTCTACCTATGGACTGGAGGCTTTTAGTTTCCCGACCCTCGAATCGCTTACTAACAGGATGGAAAAGGAATCCGACGGAGAAGAAAGACGCGCTAAAAGAAAAGATATTTTTTATATTCCGGTAAACACGGCTTTTTTGCGTACTGTAATTACTTCAGCTGCAGCAGTAACCCTGTTGTTGCTTATTTCTACTCCGGTAAAAAAGGTAAGCCAGTCTTCTTACACAGCTAGTTTTATTCCTACAACTGCAATCTCTTTCTCTGTTGACGCAAGTAACACGAATGAAGTTAAATCCGATGAAGTGGCTGCTGGAACGGATGTCTATAACCCTATGAATACTGGAGAAACAGACCGTTTTGAAGCAAATGGGCCGATAGAAATTAATGTCTTGGAAGCCTCAGATAAAGAAATCGCCGAAGTTGCATTGAAAGCTAAAATGGAAGTAACTCCTCCAGCTGTTTCTCAAACAGCTGGAAATATAAAATATTATCATATTGTTGTTGCAAGCCTTCCAACTATGAGTCAGGCTGATAAGTATATTTCACGTATGGACAGACATCAGTACACTCAGGCGGGAATTGTAGAACGTGATGGGAAAATCAGGGTTTACGCTGCCAGATTTACAGAAAGAGAGCAGGCCGAACAATACTTGTCCAGCCTGAGAGAGTCCGGGGCATATAAAGATGCCTGGATGTTTATTTCAAGATAATCTATTCTTTCAATTTTTCAACAAACAGATTTATAGTCTCTTCGTGTATATTGGAAGAGCTTACTTTGGTGTGTGCAATTTTCTTCACTATAAATCGTTCCATAAAGTTCATTTTTTCAAGAATAAATTCGCCACCCATAAATCCGGTAGCTTTTGCTTTACCTTGAAGCGATTTGGGGAAGGCCGTCTCCAGCTCGGTCTGCTGTTTATCTGGGTCAGGTTCCATTCCGCATACAAACAGACCCAATTGCTTTTGTGCTAATAATGTTTCATTCTCAATGCAATAGGAGGTTAGCTTCTTGTTTACAGTACCTACGTAGACAGATCCTCCAATAATAATCCTATCGTATTGATCCAAAGACGGTTGTACTTTTTCAAGATTAATAAGCTCTGCATCTTTTTCTTCAAGCTTATCTCCAATAATCCGGGCTACCTTTTCGGTGGTTCCATGTTTGGACAGATATAAAATTGCGGTTTTCATATTTAATATGTTTATTTCTTTTTGACTCTTCCCGCTTTCCTGAGGGCTTGGTCCAAAATGTAAAGAATCTGTCCGTTTGTGCTGCGGAATTCATCCGCAGCCCACGTTTCAATCGCTTCCATCATCTCTGGATCAATGCGCAAGATAAAGCTTTTTGTTGTTGATTCTTTTTTGGACATGGTCAATTATTTCTTTTTGATCTAAAAAGTTTTTTAATGATATAAAGTGCCTGTATTGAGTACCGGTTGGGCTGCTTCGTCCGCACATAAAACAACCAGCAGATTACTTACCATCGCAGCTTTCTTGTCTTCATCCAACGAAACCACTCCTTCTTTATCCAGCTTTTCCAAAGCCATATGTACCATGCTAACAGCTCCTTCCACAATCTTTTCACGAGCAGCAATGATGGCATCAGCCTGTTGTCTGCGAAGCATCACCCCTGCAATTTCCGAAGCATAAGCTAAATAGTTGATGCGAGCCTCTACAACCTCCATCCCGGCGATCGACAAGCGGTTGGTCAGTTCCTCTTCCAGCCGTTCATTCACCAATTTATTCCCGGAGCGGAGCGTTACCTCGTCGCCATTCTCCTGGTTGTCGTATGCATAAAGACCAGCCACACTACGAAGAGCCGAGTCACTCTGTATTTTAACAAATTTCTCGAAGTTATTCATCCTTCCCATTAGTGCTCCTCCTGCGATATTTACTGCCGAAGGATGTTGTTTGTCGGTTGTATTAATAGCGGGCATTGCCAGTGACGAAGAATCTATATCAAACATAGCTTTATAGGTATCTTTCACCCTCCACACCAACACTAATCCAATCATTACAGGATTACCTACTTTGTCATTAACCTTAATAGGAGGTACATCCAGGTTGCGGGCACGTAAGGTTATTTTCTTCTTTTCATAGAACGGATTTACCCAAAAAAAGCCATTTTCTTTTATTGTACCTTTGTATTTACCGAAGAAAACCATCACTCTTCCATCGTTTGGTTCTACTTGCATAAAACCGAACAAGCAGACAAATAATATAACAAGCCCTAATATACCAAATAGAAATCCCCCAGAGATATTCAAGGTGAATAAAAAGACAGACCAGACCAGTAAGATAAAAAGCAAGAATAGCATAAAGAACCCCGATAATTTTAGTCCTCCAAAAGTTTTTTCATTTGATTCCATTGAATTGATTATTAGATGTTAAACAATTGATATATAGATATATTACTCATTTTATATGATATCAATATGATATCACAAAAATACTACTAAAATGATATAAAACAAATAAATGAGTAAAAAAAATACAATGATATTCAATTGTGGTTTTTCCGGGAAGCAGAGTCTCCCAAATAATTTGTATGTTTGCAGAAATAAATCCGTCTACGTTGGAGCTACAATTAGATACAAACAATACTGAATTTCAGAATGCCCTGCAACTGATCAACCATACCCGCCAATCCGTTTTTCTTACCGGAAAAGCCGGTACAGGTAAATCAACCTTCCTGAAATATATATGCAATCACACGAAAAAAAAACATGTAGTGCTTGCACCTACTGGTATTGCCGCAATTAATGCCGGAGGGGTGACGCTTCACTCTTTCTTTAAACTCCCATTCAGGCCGATGTTGCCGGATGATCAAGATCTTAGTCTGCAGGACGGACGCATCTTCGATTTCTTTAAATACCGCAAAGAGCACAGAAAGATATTGGCAGACGTAGAGCTGATTATAATAGATGAAATATCCATGGTTCGGGTTGATACTATTGATTGTGTAGATCGTATCCTCAGGGTATTTTCGGGAAATATGCGTTTGCCTTTTGGAGGGAAGCAACTTCTTTTTGTAGGGGATGTTTTTCAGCTTGAACCGGTGGTGCCATCCGATCAAAAAGAGATTTTAAGCCGTTTCTATGAAAGCAGTTTTTTCTTTTCTGCGCGGGTTTTTAAAGAGATAAATCTGGTTCCCATCGAGTTACAAAAGGTGTACAGACAGTCGGATCCGGTATTTATCAATGTATTGGATAAAATACGAAACAATGCAGCTACCAACAACGAACTGAATGTGTTAAATGCACGCTGTAATCCCTCATTTAATCCGGCAGATGATGAAATGTACATTACATTAGGTACCCGCAGGGATCAGGTCGATTATATTAATGAGAAGAAATTACGGGAACTGCCAGGAACAGAATGCATATACGAAGGAATTATTGATGGCGATTTTCCCGAATCATCTTTACCTACGCTCAAGAAGTTGGTTTTAAAAGAACATGCTCAGGTAATCTTCATAGACAATGATCCGGACCGGCGGTGGGTGAATGGTACCATTGGAGTTGTTTCCCATATTGATGAAAACGACAACCTTTATGTGTTGTTGGAAAACGGACGTGAACACATGGTAGAACCTGCTTCATGGAGAAACTATAAGTATTCTTACAATGAGAAAGAGAAACGGATCGAAGAGGAGATTGTAGGAAGTTTTATTCAGCTCCCAATCCGCTTAGCCTGGGCAATTACCGTACATAAAAGTCAGGGTCTAACCTTCAGCCGTGTGGTGGTTGACCTTACCGGAGGTGTATTTGCAGGAGGGCAGACATACGTAGCCTTGAGTAGATGTACTTCGCTGGAAGGATTGGTCCTTAAGGGAAAGATAACTCCCCGCGATGTATTTATACGTAGAGAAATTATCGAATTCAGTCGTAATTTTAACAATGAACAACTTATTGCCAGGAGTCTTCAGGAGGGAGAGGCCGACAGCCTTTACGAACAGGCAGCAAGAGCCTTCAATAAAAGGGAGATGGATGAAGCGGTAAAGGCTTTTTCGGGAGCTGTTATACGCCGGAATGAGTTGGGTAAACCCCTTGTTCAGCGACTTATCCGAAAGAAATTGAGCTGTATTATAAGTCAGCAGCAGCAATTGGCGGATCTAAAGAAACAACTTACAGAACAAAAGGAGACCCTTAAGGAGTATGCCCGTGAGTATTATTTGATGGGTAACGAATGTATAACCAAGGCAAATGATCCTCAGGCAGCAATCCGTTCGTTCGATAAAGCTCTGAAACTATATCCTGAGTATGTGGATGCCTGGGTTCGGAAAGGCATCACTTTGATGGATATGGAGGATTTATACGAAGCACAAATCTGTTTCAATCAAGCCGTAAGACTAAGTCCCCATTCATTTAAGACCCGATATAACAGAGGGAAATGCCTGCTTCAGCTAATGTGCTACGAGGAAGCTTCTGCCGATCTGGACCGTGCCGTCCGAATCAAGCACAACCATGCCGCAGCGCACGAATACCTCGCCGAAGCCTATCTGGGTATGGGCGAAAAGAAACTTGCCAAAACACATAAGGCAATTGCTGACAAGCTACGCAATAAAGAAGAAGACGAAGAGTAGCAAAAACTACCCGTTGAAGAATAAATAAAGGACACTTTATCTGATACGTTTATTTCTGCATTATAAAAATGAGTGATTGTTTAAAAAAAATAGTATATTTGCTGTAATCACTGATTAAAAATGTATGTAAGTTTACATGCCTTGCCTGATTATTCAGGCTACCTGTAATAGTGAATGGCAAGGCAGACTCATTTATATGAATGCTATAATAATATGTAAGATGAAAAAGAGTTTAAAAATTGCTGGAATTGTTATTTTGTCTCTTTTGTTGATTCTGTTGATTCTTCCGTTTGCATTTAAAGGCAAAGTAGCCGGAATCATACAAGAACAGGCAAATAAGAACCTGCAGGCCAAGGTTGCTTTCTCCGATTTGAGTGTAAGCTTTTTTAAAAACTTCCCTAAGGTAACTGCTACAATCGAAAATCTTTCGGTAGCCGGTGTGGATGTCTTTGAAGGAGATACCTTGCTTAAAGCCGACGAGATATCGGTATCTGTAAATCTCACCAGTCTTTTTTCGGATCAAGGTGTGAATGTAAAACGCATTGAACTGATTTCGCCCAGGATACTTGCCAAAGTATTGTCCGACGGACGCGCAAACTGGGACATCACAATTCCTGATTCTACAAAGCAGGAGCAAGACGAATCATCCTTCAACTTACAGTTGGAAGATATCCAAATAGCCAACGGTTATGTTACCTATATAGACCAGCAAGGAGGTATGAAAGCCGAGTTGGCCGACTGGAACGGAAACTTTAACGGAGATGTTTCTGCCGAAAAGAGTGTTCTAAAAACCAAATCTATTATCACTTCGCTCACCTATACGATGGGAAATCTTCCTGTATTGCTTAACGCCAGACTGGAAGGCGATATGGAGATTCAGGCAGATATGAAGACCAGCACCTATACATTTCTAAACAACAAATTGAAATTAAACGATGTTGAGGCTTCTCTGGATGGATGGGTACAGATGCCCGACACAACTAAAATGGTGATGGATCTGAAGCTGAACACAGAAAAGGTAGCTTTCAAGGATCTGCTGTCGCTTGTCCCGGGGCTCTATGTGAAGGACTTTAAGGATATGAAAACTGCCGGCAATCTAACCATGGCAGCTTCCGTAAAGGGAACTATGGAAGGTGAGAGCTATCCGGCCTTTGATGTGAAGCTGGCTGTGGACAACGGAATGTTCCAGTATCCCTCTTTGCCTAAATCTGTTACAGACATTCAGGTTAACACCCACATCTCCAGTAAAGGAGGATCGCTAGATAACACCGTTGTCGATGTTTCAAAATTCCATTTCAATATGGGAGGCAACCCCTTCGATCTCACAGCTTATGTAGCAACGCCCATGAGTGACCCGGATGTAAAGGGAACCATGGCAGGAAAACTGAATCTGGGTATGGTACGTGAAGTATATCCGTTGGAAAAAGGGACCGAATTACAGGGCGAAATCGATGCCAACATACGTGCAGCCGGACGGATGTCGTATGTGGAAAAAGGGCAGTACGATAAATTTACTGCCGATGGAACTTTGTCGGTTAAGGGAATAAACTATAAATCGGCCGACATGCCCGACGTTACAGTAAAGGAGGCCCGTATGAGCTTTAGCCCTAAAGATGTAGCTCTTACCGCTTTTTCAATGATGGTGGGCAAGAACGATATTCAGGCAACGGGTAAACTTACCAATCTGTTACCCTATTTTATGAAAGACGCCGTATTGAAAGGAAATCTTGAAGTAACCTCGTCGTACCTAAATGTGAACGACTTTATGAAGGAAGACAGTACGGCTGCGTCGGCAGATTCTATTCCCATGCTGGCTTTCGAAATTCCTAAAAATCTGGATTTCAGTCTGCGGGCATCCGGAAAGGAAATTGTCTACGACAAGCTATCAATGAAGAACGTTTTGGGAAATCTTACGGTGAAAGATGGCAGAATCACTATTCAGAACCTGTCGGCAAATGCTTTGGGAGGAAAGATCGGAGTGAGCGGCTATTATGAAGCCCTGAATCCCAAAAAGCCGGAAGTGGCATTTGGACTGGATTTGCAGACCGTATCCTTTGGCGAAACATTTAAAACACTGGATATGGCTAAATCTCTGGCTCCTATTTTCGAGAACATGCAGGGTAACTACTCCATGAAGCTGAATTTCAACTCAGCGCTTACCGAACATATGGAGCCTATACTCAGTTCGCTTACCGGCGAAGGAAAGCTGAACTCAAACAGTGTAAAAGTCTCCGATGTAAAGGCCTTGTCGTTGTTGGCAAGCACTCTGAAAAACGATGCTTTGGCCAATCTGTCGCCCAAAGACCTGAACATTCCGTTCAGCATTGGAGACGGTAGAGTAAAAACGTCGCCTTTTACCGTCGAACTGGGAGATACCAAGCTGAATCTTTCGGGTAGTACCGGCTTGGATAAAACCATCGATTACGCCTTGAAGGTAACCCTTCCGGAAAAGCTTGCCCGCAACGGAATCACCAGTCTGGAGGGAACTATCGGAGGTACCTTCACTTCACCCAAAATAAAGCTCGACGCATCGGCTTTGGCTAAGCAGGCGGTTGCCGGACTGGCAGATAAGCTTTTGGGTAAAACCACCACCGATTCTGCCGGAGTTAAGACAACGGTTAGCGCTAAAGAAAATATCACAGCCAAGGCAGAAGAAATAAGAGCTACAGCCAAGGCTGCCGGCGATAAGTTGATTGCCGAAGCCGAAAAGCAAGGAGCTGCATTGGTCGAAAAAGCCAAGAACCCTTTACTTAAAGCCGGAGCACAGGCCACAGCCAACAAACTGAAATCCGAGGCCGAAAAGAAAGCGGCTGCCCTTAATGCCCAGGCAGAAGAGGAGATAAAGAAGCTTCAAGGCGCTGAATAGCCTGTTTCTTTACGCGGAAGATACGTTTAAGACGCACATAATTCCGATTGATTTGCTTTTCGAAACGATATAATTGAGAAACAGCGAATCAATCGGAATTTTTTTGTTCTTACTATTTATTTATTTTACCTTTGCAAGCTGTTCTTAAACAGAATAGAGTGACGATTTTACTAATACCAGTTTTATAAACAACGAATATTATGGCAGAATTAAAAGAAAAACTTTTCTCAGAATTTGCCCCGGTGTCTACTGAAGAGTGGATGGCGAAGATCACGGCAGATTTGAAAGGGGCTCCGTTTGAGAAAAAGCTTGTATGGAAGACAGGCGAGGGATTTGATGTAAATCCTTTTTATCGGGCGGAAGATATCGAAAGTTTAAAGACAACAACATCACTTCCGGGTGAATTTCCTTACGTACGCGGTACTAAGAAAGACAACGACTGGAAAGTGCGCCAGAACATTGAGGTTACCTGTTTTAAGGGAGCCAACGAAAAAGCACTTGATTTATTGAATAAGGGGGTAACCTCTTTAGGCTTTGTTATTCAGAGTGAAGATGTTAATGCGGAAAACATCGCTACCTTGCTCAATGGTATTTGCCCTGAAAGCGTAGAGCTGAACTTCAAAACCTGTCACCGTAAGGCAGAACAACTCATCAACATTTTAGCAGATTACCTTAAAGCGAAGAATGCAGACCTTAAGAAATGTTACGGTTCTGTAAACTACGATCCGTTCAAGCGGATGCTTGTTAAAGGCAAGACAAATGATAACTGGGTAGCCAATGCCGTAGCCGTTTTTAACGCCGGTAAAGCCCTGCCTCGTTACAAGGTACTATCTGTAAATGCATTCTACTTCAACAATGCCGGTTCATATATCACCCAGGAACTGGGATATGCACTTGCCTGGGGTAACGAATTGCTGGCCAAGCTGGTTGAGGCCGGATGTCGTGCCGACGAAGTGGCTAAAAAAATTAAATTCAACTTTGGTGTAGGATCAAACTACTTCCTCGAAATTGCTAAATTCCGTGCTGCACGTTGGTTGTGGGCCGAAATCGTAGCAGCTTACGAACCTAAATGCCAACACGAAGATTGTCCTAACAACAAACCGGACGGTCTGTGTCGTTGCGCAGCCAAGATGCACATCCATGCACAAACTTCCGAATGGAATATGACAGTTTACGATGCTCACGTAAACTTGCTTCGTACCCAGACAGAAGCCATGTCGGCAGCATTGGCCGGAGTCGATTCAATTACGGTTCGTCCTTTCGATAAGATCTTTAAAAATCCGGATGATTTCTCAGAACGTATTGCACGTAACCAGCAATTGTTGCTGAAGGAAGAATGTCACCTCGACAAAGTGGTAGACCCTTCTGCCGGATCATACTATCTGGAAACACTTACGGTTTCTGTTGCAGATGTAGCCTGGAAGCTGTTTGTTGAAACAGAAGAAAAGGGTGGATTCTTTGCAGCAGTGATGGCCGGCGATGTTCAGAACGCCGTGAATGCCTCTTCCAATGCACGCAAGGCAGCTATTGCTACCCGTAAAGAAGTGTTGTTGGGAACCAACCAGTTCCCTAACTTTACAGAACTGGCTGCTTCTAAAATAGAAGTGAAGACCTCTGTAAGCGATCCTTGCGCATGCAACTCGGACGAAACATTGCCTAAGCTTAACTTCGAAAGAGGAGCTTCTGCATTCGAAGCTTTGAGACTGGCTACAGAAAATAGCGGAAAGACTCCTAAAGCCTTCATGCTTACCATCGGTAATCTGGCAATGCGTCTGGCCCGTTCGCAGTTCTCTTGCAACTTCTTCGGATGTGCAGGATATAAGGTGATCGACAACCTTGGATTCGAAACTGTGGAAGCAGGTGTTGAAGCAGCTGTTGCCGCCGGAGCCGAGATCGTGGTTCTTTGCTCAAGCGACGACGAGTATGCCGAATTAGCTCCTGCCGCCTTCAAAGCATTGAATGGCAGAGCAGAATTTGTAGTGGCCGGTATGCCTGCATGTATGGACGAACTGAAGGAACAGGGTATCACCCAGTACATCAATGTTCGCTCCAACGTTTTGGAAACATTAAAGGCATTCAACGCTAAATTAGGAATCGCTTAAGCAGAAACAACATGAGACCAAATTTTAAAAATATAGATTATAAGTCAGCCGGATTCGCAACAACCAATGTTGCCGAATGGGCTCAGGCAAACGGCATCGAAGCCAGCTGGAAAACTCCGGAACATATCGATGTAAAATCAGTATATACCAAAGAAGATTTGGAAGGAATGGAACATCTTAACTATGCTTCTGGTCTTCCTCCCTACCTTCGCGGTCCGTATAGCGGTATGTACGCTATGCGTCCCTGGACAATCCGTCAGTATGCCGGATTCTCTACAGCAGAAGAATCTAACGCATTTTACCGTCGTAACCTGGCTTCAGGTCAGAAAGGTTTGTCGGTTGCATTCGACCTTGCCACACACCGTGGCTACGATGCCGACCACGAACGTGTAGTAGGCGACGTAGGTAAAGCCGGGGTATCTATCTGTTCATTGGAAAACATGAAAGTATTGTTCGACGGTATACCTTTGAACAAGATGTCTGTTTCTATGACGATGAACGGAGCCGTACTTCCCGTATTGGCATTCTACATCAATGCAGGTCTTGAGCAGGGAGCCAAGCTTGAAGAGATGGCCGGAACAATCCAGAACGATATCCTGAAAGAATTCATGGTGCGTAATACCTATATCTACCCACCCGAATTCTCAATGAAGATTATTGCAGACATCTTCGAATACACATCTCAGAAGATGCCTAAATTCAACTCTATCTCCATCTCAGGATACCACATGCAGGAAGCAGGAGCAACTGCCGATATCGAAATGGCATATACATTGGCAGACGGTATGGAATACCTTCGTGCCGGTATCAATGCCGGTATCGATGTAGACGCCTTTGCACCCCGCTTGTCGTTCTTCTGGGCTATCGGTGTAAACCACTTTATGGAAATTGCCAAGATGCGTGCTGCACGTATGTTGTGGGCAAAGATCGTGAAGAGCTTCGGAGCCAAGAATCCAAAGTCGCTTGCACTACGTACACACTGTCAGACATCGGGTTGGTCGTTAACAGAGCAAGATCCATTCAACAATGTGGGCCGTACCTGTATCGAAGCCATGGCTGCCGCATTGGGACATACTCAGTCTCTGCACACCAACGCATTGGACGAGGCTATTGCCTTGCCAACCGATTTCTCTGCACGTATCGCACGTAATACACAGATCTATATCCAGGAAGAGACACAGGTATGTAAAGAAATCGACCCATGGGCCGGATCTTACTACGTTGAAACTCTTACCAACGAGTTGGTACACAAAGGCTGGGCATTGATTCAGGAAATCGAAAGCATGGGCGGTATGGCAAAAGCTATCGAAACAGGTTTACCAAAACTACGTATCGAAGAAGCTGCAGCCCGTACGCAGGCTCGTATCGACTCAAAGAATCAAACAATCGTGGGTGTTAACAAATACCGTCTCGAGAAGGAAGATCCTATCGATATTCTCGAAATCGACAATACAGCTGTACGTTTGGAGCAGATCGAACGTTTGAATGAGTTGAAAGCCAACCGCGACGAAGCTGCCGTTAAGGAAGCTTTGGAAGCCATTACAGAGTGTGCAAGAACTAAACAGGGTAACCTGCTCGAGCTTGCTGTTAAGGCAGCAGGTTTACGTGCTACTTTGGGAGAAATCTCCGATGCATGCGAAGCTGTTTCAGGACGTTATAAAGCAATTATCAGAACTATATCAGGCGTGTATTCATCAGAAACAAAGAAAGATGCCGACTTCGTAAAAGCTTGCGAACTGGCAGAAGCATTTGCTAAGAAAGAAGGTCGTCAGCCTCGTATCATGATTGCCAAGATGGGTCAGGACGGTCACGACCGTGGTGCGAAAGTGGTTGCAACTGGGTATGCCGACTGTGGATTCGACGTAGACATGGGACCATTGTTCCAGACTCCGGCCGAAGCTGCCCGTCAGGCTGTTGAAAACGACGTACACATCATGGGTGTATCTTCACTGGCTGCCGGTCACAAAACATTGGTACCGCAGGTTATTGAAGAGCTGAAGAAGCTGGGTCGCGAAGATATCATCGTTATTGCCGGTGGTGTTATTCCTGCCCAAGACTACGACTACCTTTATAAGGCCGGCGTAGCAGCAATCTTTGGTCCGGGTACGTCTGTAGCTAAAGCTGCGGTTCAGATCCTCGAAATTCTGTTGGGCGAATAATTTCGATCCAATTCTCATACAAAGGGCGCGGACCGAAAGGAGCCGCGCCTTTTTACATTTGTATACGTCCATCTTTTGTCAATCTTATTCGTTCATTCCATCAGAACCACTATCTTTGTATATAAATAAGCATTATTCCATGGAACCATCAAAAGTATATTTTACAAATTTGCGTACCAATGCATCGTGCAATCTGCTCGATAAGATGGAACGCGTGGTAAAAAGGGCCGGTATTGCCGGAATCGATTTCGAAAAACAATTTGTGGCCATAAAGATACATTTTGGCGAACCCGGTAACCTGGCTTATATTCGTCCCAATTATGCGGCCCGCATGGCAAACCTGTTACGCTCGTTCGGAGCCAGACCGTTTCTTACCGACTGTAACACGCTTTATTCAGGCAGACGCGCCAACGCGGTGGATCACCTTCGTAGTGCCATGGAAAATGGTTACAACCCCATCTCGGCACAATGCGATGTAATAATCGGCGACGGACTGAAGGGAACCGACTACCGCGAGATTGAGGTAAACGGAGCATACTGCAAAGCACCCAAGATAGGAAGCGCCATAGCCGATGCCGATATCATTGTGTCCATGACCCATTTTAAAGGACACGAACAAGCCGGATTTGGAGGCGTATTGAAAAACCTTGGTATGGGATGCGCCAGCAGAGGCGGAAAAATGGAACTACACGCAGCATCTCAGCCCCAGATAGATACCGAGCAATGTACAGGATGTAACATCTGCGTAAAAAACTGTGCCCACGATGCAATCCATCTTAACAGCACACGCAAAGCGGAAATCGATTACGCGAAGTGTGTGGGATGCGGACAATGTGTGGCACTCTGCCAGTACGACGGTGCAGTAATGGGGGCAGGAGATACCTCCGAAAACATGAACTGCAAGATTGCCGAATATACCCAGGCAGTACTTAAAGACAAGCCCCATTTCCATGTAAGCTTTATCATGAACGTTTCTCCCGAGTGCGATTGCTGGCACACCAACGATGCAGCTGTGATACCCGACCTGGGTATAGCCGCCTCTTTCGACCCGGTGGCTTTAGACAAGGCCTGTGTGGATATGGTAACCAATGCACCAATTCTGCCCAATAACCGGTTGGCCGACAAACACCCCCACGAGCACCTCGAAGGCGAAGATAAATTTCACCACATGCACCCGGACACCAACTGGCGCGCCGGCCTCGAACATGCCGAAAAGCTGGGAATCGGTACCATGCAGTACGAATTAATCACCGTATAATCTTTAAACATCAAAACAACGTATCCAATAGCTATGAGTACCATCCATCAAGACACCATATGTGCCGTATCTACCGCCCCCGGAACAGGCGGTGTAGCCATTATCCGTGTATCCGGTCCCGATGCCATTCAGTCGGTGCATGCCATATATGCCCCCATGAAATCCGGCAAGAGTCTGCTTACCCAGAAAGCCTATACCATCACTTTCGGGAACATCGTATGCGGAGATCAGCTGGTGGACGAGGTGCTGGTATCTCTTTTCCGTGCACCCCATTCCTTTACCGGCGAAGACACGGTCGAAATCACCTGTCACGGATCGGTATTCATACAACAACAGATACTCGAACTCCTTATCAAACAAGGTTGCCGTTCGGCTTTACCCGGCGAATTCACCCAACGTGCCTTCCTGAACGGCAAGATGGACTTAAGTCAGGCCGAAGCAGTGGCCGACCTTATTGCATCCACCTCTGCGGGAACCCATAAGCTCGCTTTGAGTCAGATGCGTGGCGGATTCAGCAACGAGCTGTACAAACTTCGCACCCAGCTGCTCGACTTTGCCTCCCTTATCGAACTGGAGCTCGACTTCAGCGAAGAGGATGTGGAGTTTGCAGACCGCTCCAACCTGTATAATCTGGCCGATACAATTAAAAAAGTAATCGGGGGACTGGCCGACTCCTTCCGGGTGGGTAATGCCATAAAGAACGGTATCCCGGTGGCTATAATTGGCGAAACCAATGCCGGCAAATCCACCCTGCTCAACCTGCTGCTTAACGAAGAAAAGGCCATCGTATCCGATATTCACGGAACCACCCGCGATGTGATAGAAGATACCATCAACCTGAACGGCATCACGTTCCGGTTTATCGATACCGCCGGAATCCGTGAAACCAGCGATACGATCGAAAGTCTGGGTATCGAACGCACCTACCAGAAGATGGAACAGGCAACCCTTGTGCTGTGGGTGATCGACTTAACCAGTCCCGATGCCCTTATCGAAACCCTGGCGCACCTTATCGAACCCAAGCTGAGCGGAAAGAAGGTAATACTGGTATTCAATAAAGCCGACCTGCTCACCCCGCAGGAGGTAGCCGCCAAGCAGAACCTGCTGGACAAAGTTCAGGCCGAAAAGATCACCATCTCGGCTAAGTTCAAGAACAATACAGACCGTCTGCAGACCAAACTGGTGGAAGCCGCCAACCTGCCCGAAGTAGGGCAAAACGACGTAATCGTAACCAATATCCGTCATTACGAAGCCCTTACCCGCGCACTGGAAGCCATCCAGCGCGTAATATCCGGCATGGACAACGGCATAAGCAGCGACTTCCTCGCCCAGGACATCCGCGAATGCATGCACTACCTAGGCGAAATAACCGGACAAATCAGCAACGACGAAATATTAGGTAACATCTTCGCCAAGTTCTGCATCGGCAAGTAATTGAAATGGTTACTATAAATCCTGATAGAACAGATAAGCTTATCGATGCTTTGACCAAATTGTGGGAGTCATCGGTACGTTCTACGCATCATTTTCTGACCGAAGATGATATTCAGAAACTTACCCTATTTGTAAAGACTGGGTTGTCCGGTATAGAAACTCTTGTCGTTGCATCTGAAAATCATAACCCTATAGCCTTTATGGGGATTGAAGCCCGTAAAGTTGAGATGCTTTTTTTATCGCCCGATTACTTCGGCAAAGGGGTTGGAAGGCAGTTAGCTGAGCTTGCGATTTCACAATACGAGGTTCAGTATGTGGATGTGAACGAGCAAAATCCGCAGGGGATGGGGTTTTACGAGCATATCGGATTCGAAGTGTTTGATCGCACTGAGTTCGATGAACAAGGCAATCCGTTTCCGATCCTAAAAATGAAATTAAAATGAGAATATTACTATTTATATCGGCACTGTTGTGCAACCTTAACCTTTGTTTAGGACAGACGCCAGAACTTAAAAAAGAGATTGAAATCATTGTCGGCGGTAAAGATTTGAAGTTGGGATTTGCTTTATATGACTTTTCGACGGGCAAATCCATATCTATAAACGGAAATGATAAGTACCCGATGCAGAGCGTGTTTAAGTTTCCGATAGGAGTTGCTCTACTCGATTGTGTGAGTAGGGGCGAATTTTCATTGTCGGACAGCGTTACACTGACCAAAGCGGATTTGTTGCCTGATCTTTGGAGCCCTATTCGTGAGCGATGGCCTGAAGGTGTGAGATTGCCGTTGGTAAGTGTGATGACTTATATGGTTGCTCACAGTGATAATAACGCTACTGATTTTCTAATTCACAAAATCGGAGGTGTGGCACGTATTCAAGATATTGTCAATCGCCTTGGAGCGAAAAAAATCAATATCCGCAACACCGAAGCAGAGATTCAAGGCTCGTGGTCGGTGCAGTTCGATAATTGGACTACACCCAATGCGATGGTTGATTTTCTTCGATTGATGAATGATGGTAAATTGCTCGATAAGGCGAATACGGCCGTTTTGTGGGAAATAATGGCAAGTGCCTCTTCGGGTTCGGTCAATAGATTAGTTCCTAAGACTGTTGCTTTTGCTCGTAAAACAGGATATTCGGGAGCCAATAGCCAAGGCATTATCGCCGCACAAAACGATGTCGGAATAATTGAATTTGAGGACGGAAGACGAGTTGCATACGCAATATTCTTGACCGACTCAACGCTTGGCACAGATGCCGGGTACGACATACTGGCTCAAATTGGTAAATCCATCTGGAAAGCGTACGAGCGCTGAGAAATAAGATTATATAAAATAAAAATAATAATCTCTTCTTCGTTGTGCTATCACAGTTGTTATACCCTATTAGGTATAATGTGCGCATTAATAAGTGATTTTATACCTGATCGGTTGCAATATTGATGGATTTGAATTATATTGCAACCAAAAGGGTATAATATGAACACAACTTCTCTATCTGAATATGTAAAGTTAATGCGCAAAGAGCATGGCTTGACACAAGTAGATCTTTCCGAAAAATCCGGCGTAGGCCTACGTTTTGTGCGTGAATTGGAACAAGGTAAAGAAACGTTACGTCTTGACAAGGTGAATCAAGTACTAAACCTATTCGGGGCAAAAGTTGGTGTTGTTGCTATGGATAAATCTTCTAATTTATGAGACAGGCTAAAATCTATAACTACAACCTCGTTGCAGGGATTTTGACTGAAGATGAAAATGGTTACACCTTTCAGTATGATTCTAATTATCTGCAATCTGATGATGCACAGGCAATAAGTCTTACTCTTCCTTTGACAGATAAGCCATATGTAGAAAAGATTCTTTTCCCATTCTTTGACGGATTAATTCCTGAAGGATGGCTTCTGGATATTGCCGAAAAGAGTTGGAAACTTAACCGTCTGGATAGAATGTCATTACTACTTGCATGTTGCAAAGATTGTATTGGATCTGTTAGTGTTAACCCCATTCTAAATATTGAATAAATATGAATAGATGTTTATACTGCTATGAAGCGTTAGCAGCTGGCGAGATTCATTTTCATTCTCGCTGTGCTAAAAAGATATTTGGAAGTACTACAGCCCCTATCTTACCATATGCTAAAAATGAAATCGAGTCATTAGCGGAACAAATAGTTCGTTCTCAAACCGCACTTACAGGTGTACAAGCCAAACTATCACTTGATATAGAAAAATCAAAAGGAGAGCCACAACGGTTTACTATTGTTGGATTATGGGGAGGCTATATTTTAAAACCTCAAACAGACCAGTTTAAGCATTTACCCGAAGTAGAAGACTTGAGCATGCATCTTGCCGGGTTAGCAAAAATCAAGACCGTTCCTCATTCACTCATCCGTTTTGAAGATGGAGAATTGGCTTATGTTACCAAACGCATAGACAGAGGTCCAAAAGGCGAGAAACTTGCCATGGAAGATATGTGCCAATTATCTGAACGTCTCACTGAATATAAATACAAAGGATCGTATGAACAGATAGCAAAACTAATCATGAGGTATTCGTCTGTGCCCAAATTAGATGTTGTGAATTTCTGGGAACAAGTTGTCTTTTCCTGGATTATAGGTAATGCAGATATGCATTTAAAAAATTTCTCTCTTTACAGTCTCCGGAAAGGAATCTATTCACTGACTCCTGCATACGATATGGTTTCCACAGCACTTGTAATGCCAGAAGATACAGAAGAACTTGCCTTAACGCTCAATGGCAAGAAACGTAAAATAAAGCGTTCCGATTTTGAAGTTGCAATGAACAGTAGCGGCTTAGAGAAGAAGATTGTAGATAATATATTTGTTAGATTTGAAAAGGCTGTCTGCAAGTGGTCTCAATTTATTGACATATCGTTTTTGCCTGATGATATGAAAGAGCAGTATAAAAAAATTATAGTAGAGAAATTAAACGTTCTGAAACGATAACTTTTTTAAAGGCTGTAGAATAAAATACAATAGATATGAAAGAAAGCTCTTTGTATATTATCGGAAATGGATTTGACTTTGCGTATGACTGTCTATTTATAAAATGAGGTATGTGCCGTTTAAAAGGCGATAACGCTAATACTCAATGGTGTAAATATGCTGCATCGGGAAGTTTGTCTGTCTATATGTTTATATTTAGTAGATTAAGAATGATAGATTGTAATTATCTCAAATAATAAAATAGTTTAGAATGAAGATAAATGTATTAGATATTAGTTTTAAGTATAACGGAACCTCACAGACAATAAATCCGGTCATTATACAAGATAATGAAACTATGATTTTAGTTGACACAGGTTATCCTGATCAGATTGGATTACTTGAAGAATCGGCTAAACAAAATGATATTTCACTTGATAAGTTAACCCATATCATTATAACACATCACGATTATGATCATGTAGGTTCATTAGCAGCGATCAAGCGGAGGTTCCCTCATGTCAAAATATTGGCTTCCCAGATAGAGAAAGAATATATTGAAAAGCAAAGAAAACCATTGCGGTTGGAGCAAGCAGAGAAGATATATCCTTCATTGTCGGAGGTCGACAAAGAGCAAGCCCTTATATTCCATAAAACGTTAGAAAGTGTTGAAGGCGCTGAGGTGAATGAAGTTTTAGAAAATCATCAAATATTACCTGTTGGAAATGGGATAGAGGTGGTTTTCACTCCCGGACATACAGCCGGCCATATCTCTTTGTACATCAAAGAGAATAAAACTTTTATTGCAGGCGATGCACTTGTGTTGATTGAAGATAAGCTTGTTATTCCATATCCTCATTTTGCCTACGATGCAGATAAAGCTAAAGAGTCCGTAAAGCATCTATTCTCTTATGAGATTGAAGAGCTTATCTGTTATCATGGAGGCTTAATTAAGAGTAATTGGAAAGATTTACTATCATGACGCCACCTCGTATCGAACAATCCACCAAAGAGGAGCGTCTGGCATTTGTGTTAAACCAATGGAAGTGCTTGTCTAATTGTGAGATATGCGGTAAATGCAGTATGTTGAGAGGCCGTAATGAAGAGATGCTTTATGCAGATTATATCGATGGCAAGAGATCCTATATGGATATAACATTGGAGATAAGAATGTAATCTCTACATAAGACGAACCAATCTATTCAATCTTTATCATATTCACTAACAGCAATAAAAGGAGTACCTAATATATGCAAAGATTGTTTTTAGCACAACAATAGCTATATTTTGAACACTACAGTATATAACACACATTTTTCTTTTTTTTAAATTACTGTTTAACTTAGTTGATAATTCTTCATTTTAAAGCATTATTTTAAATTATTAGTCATTTTAATAGATAAATTTGGGCATAAATATCAATAATATACATGGAGTCTATAACTGTTCTCATTCTTGTTATAATATTAGTTGTCTATTTGAGACTAAACAGAGCTAAACTGTTAGGCAAATGGGGGGAAAAGAAAGTATCTTTACTCCTAGGTTTGCTTGGTAATGGCTATAAGGTATTTAACGATGTTATCATTAAGAATGGGAACTGGACATCTCAGATAGATCATCTTATTATATCACATTATGGACTGTTTGTCATTGAGACGAAGAACTACAAAGGATGGATATATGGAGGAGTCGACCAAGAGCAATGGACTCAAAACATATGGGGGCATAAAACTTCACTCTCAAACCCAATAAGACAAAACAGAGGACATATAATGGCTTTGAAGAAGATACTTCCAGAATATTCAGTCAATCAGTATAAGTCCATCATAGTGTTTTCATCTAAAGCTAAATTGAAGACTTGTTTACCAAAGGAATTGAATGTCATATATACCTGGCAATTGTTATTTAGAATCAGATCATTCAAGGAGTATATTTTAACAGATGAAAATATCAAAGAGATAACAGATGTTCTTCAATCCCAGATGTTAACAGCCAAGGAATACAAGAAGATTCATGTGTCAAATGTGAAGCAGATCACTAAGAGAAAAGAGAATCTAGTTCAATCAGGCAAATGTCCAAGATGTGGGGGAGAACTAGTCCTTAGAAAGGGACGTTATGGTCGTTTTTATGGCTGTTCCAATTATCCGGAATGTACGTTTACATTAAAAAAAGAGTCCTGATTTAATACCCGCTTATATTGATATATGTATCTTTAATAGATAATTCTCTTTGAAGTATCGGTAAATAAATAGTAATTATGCTACAGAAAGCGATAGACATAGCAACAAAGGCACATAAAGGACAGGTAGACAAAGCCGGTCAACCCTATATTGATCATCCACTACGTGTGATGAATATGGGAACAACCGACGAAGAAAAGATTGTAGGAGTGCTTCACGATGTAGTTGAGGATAGCGACTGGACATTTGAAGAATTGGCAGCAGAGGGATTTTCGATTGAGGTTATTGAAGCACTACGCTGCATTACGAAATTATCAGAAAACGAGCCATACGATAAGTTTATACAGCGTGTAAAGGCAAATCCCTTGGCTGCGAAGGTGAAACTCTATGATCTGACGGATAATATGGATATCCGTCGGTTGGCATATATCTCCGAGAAGGACGTTAAACGCTTGCGAAAGTATCTTAAAGCCTATAGACAGCTATTGGGCCAATCAGCCTACTCAATTGAAGTATGCCGGATTGAACACCCCAATGCATACAAGCCCTGGACACAAGAGGATGACGATATGTTAGTACAACTGTTTTCTGAAGGCAAAACCCTAAAAGAACTATCTGATATTTTTCAACGCAAGCCAGGTGCAATTATTTCTCGGATGAAGAAATTACAATTAGAATGAAAGCATCAATAATGAATCCTATTCAAATTTTGATAAAAGTTTTAATTTAGTAATATGTACGGTCTTAGTTTCAAATGGAGATGCTCATCTAAAGAATTTTTAGGTGATAGAAACTACCAAGGGAGACTTTAAGTTGGCTCCGGCTTACGACCTGCTAAATACACATTTGCACGTTGATGACAGTGGTTTTGCATTGAGTCGCGGTCTTTTTAGCGAAGGAGACAAATCTAAGTTTCTAAAATACAACGGTAAAGCCAATGGTCGTTCTTTTTTGGAGTTTGGCAAACGTATTGGTGTACGTGATAAACGAGTGGACGAGATATTAGCTCAATTCACAACGGAGTATCCATTATTGGAACAATTGGTTGAAGCATTCTTCCTTCAATCTGATACGAAAAAGACATATTTGTCAACATACAGAAAGAAACGAAACCGACTGTTAGATAGGGAATAACTAATTATTAGCCCTTACTTCTGCGAACGAATGCGGCTGAGGGTGTAGATGGAGATACCCAGAAAGACGGCTACGTATTTTAGTTTCACCCGGTTGATTAGTCCGGGATAACGTAGCATAAAGTTCTCGTACCTCTCTTTGGGAGGCAGCTGCAGCCGGTCTACAAAGATATGGCTGAGTTCTTTGTTCACATCCTGGTGCAGAATCCGTCCCCAATTGGCAATGTCGATGTAAGTTTCGTACAGTTCATTCAGCTTGTCGATGGAGATAACATACATTTTGCAGTCCTCCAGCGTCTCGATACTCTCTATCGATGGCCTGTTGTAGTAGAGCGAATCCATCCCGAAGGTAACATCCCCCTCCTTGCTGAACCAGGTGGTGGTATCCTTCCCGTCGTGGTGGAAAACCGACCGGGTGATACCCTCTTCAATGAAATAGACCATACGGTCGGTTGTGCCGGAATGAACGATACACGTATTCTTGGGGTAATACTTCACCTCCATTTCAGAAATGAGTGCATTCAAAGCTTCATCAGAAAGGGGATGTACCTGTTTTATCTTGGCAATAATATTTTTCATTGAATCATTATTTTATACTTTCTACAAAAATAATGAACTTTTCTCAGGCAGAAGCCATATAAATAAAGAATCCCTTCTCAAAATAAAACGATCAGTTCATTTTGAGAAGGGATGAGGTATTGATGTTAGAAGCTCTTTATTTGCTTTTCTTACTTAAAAAGCGGGCTGCCAACCATTTTCGTACCGGTTCGTCGTAAACCTTCAGAACGATATAGGCCAAAAGGATATTCCAGAAATAAACACCGAGTGCAACCTGCCAGGTCTCGGTAAAGGTAAACAGCTGGTTCTTTATCAGCCAGGCGTAGAACAGATACATAAAAGGATAATGAACGATGTATAGCGGAAACGAGATATCTCCCAGGAATTTACAGATCTGGGTAGACCGTTTGTCGGTTGTATTTCCTGAAGCACCCACCCAGACAAGGATCGGGAAGATAACGATGATGCAGAACGCCTCGTAAAGTCCGTTCCACGATATGGGAGATGTCCCTTCAATATAAGGAACCGTAAACAGCACCAGCAATACGGCAGAACAGATCCAGAAGGCACCCCTTACCTTGATAGGTTTAAAATGACGCGAAAGAAGCATACCCATCGTAAAAGGGAAAAGCATCCGTAAAGCACCTCCCAGAAAGTTTACACTATCTAATGTCCATCCCACACCGATACTTCCGTAACCCGAGATGTCGAACGTGGCAAACCAGGTGAGGGCAAGCCCCAAAAGGACAGTGAGAACCATCAACGCTTTGGTAGACAATTTATGAATAAACAGGGCATACAGTATATTGCCGATGTATTCAAAAAACAGCGACCAGCTCGGACCGTTCAGCGGAAACATCTCCCCATTACCGCGAACCTCATAGTTGGCCCCGGGAATGGCAGGGATAAAGAACATCGTAAGCAGTAAAGCCACCATCACCATAGAAGTAGCGATGTGCGTACCATCCCATTGTACACTCCCCTGAATCAGGAAGGTGATGGCTCCCAATACCGCACCCATAATCACCATCGGATGCAGACGGATCAAACGACGTTTAAAGAAATCTTTCAGCGTGAGACTCTTGCCCCATCGGTCGTCGTAGGCATAGCCGATAACAAATCCCGAGAGGATAAAAAAGAAATCTACGGCCAGATACCCATGGTTGATACTCTCAATAAGCGTCCCCCCGGCAAAGGCATAGCCCTCAAATATGTGATACCATACCACTAAAAGTGCCGCAACACCCCTCAATCCATCCAATAAGTTATAATGGGGTTTGGAATCGGTAAAAGCTGCAGATGCATAAATTTTCGACATTGCTAGATCAGTTTATTTGGTTCGTTCTTTAATCGGTGGACAAAAGTACGGATTGCCACTTGAACGGGAATTGCTTTAAAGCAAAAAAAACAACAATCAAATACCATCTCATTTTATATTTTAGGCTTAAGTAATTCTTTTTTTATTTCCTTTGTACTATAAATGATTACTACGATTTTTGCAGCAACCAATTGCCCGTTAGCAATCATGTCTGATACAAAAAGAATGATAGTTAGAAACAGACCAATAAAAAGAATAAGAAAATGGAAAATCACAATGTGGCCTACTGCGGACTCTACTGCGGCGCCTGTAAAAGTCAGCTTAAGGGTAAATGCCCCGGATGCTATGGAAACGAGAAAGCCACCTGGTGCGAAATCAGAAAATGCTGTAATGAACACGGCTACGCCACCTGTGCCGATTGCCAGCTTATGCCGTTAAAGGAATGTAAGAAATACAACAACATCTTTGCAAAAGTGATAGGCTTTGTATCGCGAACAGACCGTAGCAAGTGCATAGACCGCATCAAAGTAATCGGAGTGGCAGAGTTTGCTGCCGAAATGAAGCTGGCAGGTAGAATGACTATCAAAAGGTAACACACAATCCGGCTCAACTATGGAGATCACTCAAATAACCAACCATAAGAAACAATACATGGAATTGCTGTTACTGGCCGACGAGCAGGAATCCATGATAGACCGCTATCTTGATCGCGGAGAGATGTTTGTGCTCGAAAATAACTGCGTGAAGGCCGTCTGTGTGGTAACGGACGAAGGCAACGGCGTATGCGAATTAAAGAATATCGCAGTGACCCTTGGCTCACAACGGCAAGGATACGGAAAGAAACTAATCAACCATTTGCTGAACCACTACGCCGGAAAGTACACCCGTATGATAGTCGGCACCGGCGATGTACCCAGTTCAGTCCGCTTTTACGAACGTTGCGGCTTTGAACCCTCACACCGTATCGAAAACTTCTTTACAGACAACTACGACCACCCCATGATTGAAGACGGCATCCAGCTTAAAGACATGGTTTACTTTAAGAGGGAGATAGGGCTATAGTTCCAAATACACTATCATATAACAATCAGAAATCTACAATTATAGATTTACATATAATCCAAAGCAAGATTTATATTTCAACTTATACCATTTAAATCAAGCTTTGATATTGTTTTCTCACCAGTTTTCATTTGATGCAACCTGTATTTTTTTTGATCTATACCTCTGACCAGAAGCTGTATATTAGTTTTCTCTACATGCTTCTTCCCTTGTTCTGCTGCTTTTGTTTCTTCGGTTTTTGGTTCAGATGAACAGAATAGGATAATCTGTTTATCCGTAACAGCACACACTTGAAAAAGAGTTTTTAAGTCAGCCTCTTTGATTGAATGTTGACATGGTTCATCAAATACTAAGAATCCAGGATGGCTGATTCCAATTTCTAGAAGAGCAAGATAGTATGCCCAAATAGAGCGCACAAAATCTGATGCAGATGACACAGAGCGAAGATGTTCATTGTATTGTTCAACCTGAGCTTGCGGTAAATAAAAATAATTAGAATTTTTTTCGTCGAATAACAATGAAACATTTTGAATGTAATTACTCTTATATCCAAAATTGTTTAGAAACTGTTTGAATTGGACTTGCAGCCTATTCAGTACTGTATTGTCAGTTTCATCCTTATGTGAACTCAATTTAGATAATTGTTTTTTGTTTTCATCAAACTTCTGTTTCATTGGCCACATATCACAAATTGTTGTTGTAATTTGCTTACTAACAATTTCATATCCATTAATTTTCAACTTTAGCTCTACCATTTCCATCATATCTTTCTCAGAAAGAATATCTTTATTGTCAGCAATTTCTGCGTAAGCCGTATTCAGTTTTTCTTTCTCAATACCCAACATCTTCTTGTAGTACGATAAATATATCTCCTTTTCATCTATGCTTTCATTCAGACTTTTGAGCAAACCTTGAAGGAATCTTTGCTGAGTAGTTAAATAACGTACATTTCTATCAATATCTTCATTTTTCACATTGATATAGCCTGAGTCGGTCACATCCAAATCACGATGACAGGTTGGACATTTTCTGATATGTACGCTGCTAATGAGATTTGATACTTGAGCAATATTTTTATTACGGTTTATTTCTTCATTAATTGCCGTAAGTTGTTTTACAATGGATGTTTTCTTGTTTTTGTCATCCTGTAATCTTCTGACAAATTCATCAAACTGTTTTTCTTTAGTCTGGAAAATAGCTAGTTGTTGGTTGTATGAGTCAATTCGATTTTCATCAGTCTTCCTGAGTATAGAGTTCAAATAGTTTATCCGTTGCTTCATGCTCTCAATCACTTCAGCAAAAGTTCCTTTCTGTCCGATAACACCAATTTGCAATCTATCTATAACTTTTGTTTGTTTAGCTATGTCTAAATTAAGTCCATTTATAACAAGATTATTATATGTAAGTCGCTGATTAATATCTTTTATTTGTCTGCTCCATTCGTCTTTAATTCTGTCATTTTCATTCTTGAGTTGCTTATAAGTTGCAATGTTGTCATCGATGCTTACTCCAAGTGCATATTCTACAATACGTTGTTTTGGCTGAATGAAATTATATCCTCTGATAGTTGCAAAATAATCCGTCCATCCCCTTGTCTGTTCAACAAAATCCAGTGCAAATAAAGTGGTCAAATAAAGTGTAAATTCTTCAGCACCTTTAGTTGGAGCCTTGATTAATTTCAATCCCGCAAACTGAGCAAGATACTGAAAATAACCAAAAGGTAGCTTTTGATTATGGTCACCACGATAATGAACAAAATATTCAGTAGAAGGAGTTACTTCTGTAATCTCTTCCTCTTTACATTCCCAGACCTGAACCTTTTTGAATTCTTTGTCGTTCTGATATTTCACAAAACGCTTTACTGTTATTGTTTCTCCTTTATTATTAGAAAGTTGAGCTATAACATAGGAATTTTCTACCTGCATTAATACATTGCTTCCCTCATCGTCGGTATACACAAAATTTTGATATACACTTCTATCTAAAGCAAATGTGTTTTGCTTACCATCAATAATTTCTTCAACACCCAATATATAATACATGCACTTTGCAAGACTAGTTTTGCCTGAAGTATTATCCCCTGCGATAATATTAAGTCCTCTTCCTAGGTTCACAGTTCTTCCAAACTTCTCTGATTTTTCAGCATCTGGCCTTGTGGCATCAATAACCACGCGAATCATATCAAAATATATCATTTGTCCAAACGTAATTAATGTTATCAATCTTAGTGTCGGGGATTCCTACTATTTCAGAAAGTCCTTCTTCAATTTCCTTATAAATATTGAGACTGCGCAAATTGTAAAGCATAGTACTACCTTGATTAGTAATCTTATATCTTGAATATGTTTTACCATCAACTACCTGAACTATCCATCCTTTCTGCTCTGCAAATGCTAAAATTATTCTCAAATGCGGGTCTGGTGTAATGGGCATCTCAGATATTTCTCCACTTTTTTTATACTCTAATAGTATCTGTTTATTATGATTACCGCACATCCCCCAAAGGCATATTTGGAGTCTTCCAATTTTAGCACCTTTACTGGATTTATTATGAAAAAGTACAAGTAGTAGTACTAATATCTTGTATAAAGGATTCAATACAGATGGGGTTTCAATCTGATGATTATTCAAGTTACGTTCTATCATGGCAGGAATAATAGTCTAAATTACAATTCAATAAACGTTCTGCAATTCTGTAGTATGTATAGTCATGTGCAATCTGGTCGTCTTTATCTTCAGGAAACTCATTAGAAGCAGATTCCTTTACTTGTCTAATGATATTTTCCAAATCACGATAAGCTCCTTCTGATGATTCAAAATCTTCCTTATGTGTTTCTATCAACCTGTCAAAATATTTATCATTTTGTTTATTCAGTTCATAGACAAAAGATGCGTTTGATTGAAGAATATTATTGATAATTTCCATACCTTTCAGATAGTACTTTATAAAGCTGTCTACCATTTTTTCTGAATTAGTGGGATACAATATTTGCATCTTTCGGGTCAAATAGTCTAGCCAAAGAATATTCATATCTCTTATATTATTTCTTCTATCTTGTACATTCTTGGTGTCAGACCAGTCTTCCCATGATTTCATGGTATTAAAGAAATTGTTGTCTTTCGTATCAGAAGGAATGAATTCGTCGAACACAGAAGGTGTCAGCGTCATGATATCATTATATGACCCGGCATCATCTCGTGTTCTTGTTACTAGCCCCACATAATAAAACCTATTATGACGGTACACTACAACACCAGCACCAGAGCTACCTTCAATGGCATTCTTAAAATCCTCAATGGCATAATTGACAGGTACATCTACTTCCCAATACTCATTAATATTTTTCTTCACTTTGAAAATTCTACCATCCCTTGCATTAGGTGGATAAGAAAGCATTATATAATTATCTTCAGGTATAATCAAATCGAATCGTTTAATTACTGACATATAGTCTACATCAGTATCTGGTCTTTCTACTAGGAGAACTGCATAATCCTCTTTAGTGTCTTTGTTAAATTCGCACTTAATAGTTTTAAGCACCTTTGTTTTCACATATGTGACTCTATTGTAGTATTCAACTATAATATGATGCTCATCCACACCATAGACGCAATGGCCTGCTGTAAGGACATAGTAATTATTTCCAGAACTAAATAGAGTCCCAGAGCCTTCATTGTATGGCTTTCCTTCATTATTTAGGTTTGCTGTCCTAACACTCAACATCTTGAGTAATTCTTTTTCACTCTCAGATTGCTTCGTCATAATATTAATTCTTCTTCATGAATGATACAGTTAGCAGCTTCTACCTCACCATCATTAAATATAATAGCACGATGCTTCTTCAATTCATCAAGTTTGTAATTGAAATATAAATGAACAGTATTTTCCATTCTCCTTTGGGGATGATACAGTAGTTTTGCTATTGTTTCTCTGTCAGGATGAATAGTAGAGGCACGGCCTCCATTCGATGATATGATATAATGATTACACTTTATGATATCCAATAATTTATTTGAGACATTATATCTACTGCCATGATGCGCTATTTTTAAGAAATTCACTTCTAATGGACAATCTTCACTGTAACCCTTGCTAATAAGGTAACTAACTACATCGTCAGATATTACGTCGCCTAACATTAAATACGTTTTACCTTCTGATCTAAGTATAAATGCTATTGAAGCATTATTGACTACCTGGGAGCCTTGCGGTGTTGATCTTTTAGCTAAGTCCTTCAAAGAAACCTCCAAGTCTTCAATTACCCTTTTATAAGTTATTGCAGGATATTCCCTTTCGATATACTTATCTCTATTTAGAGCTAAGGCCGTATCTGAAGGAGCCACCACTTCTATATCAACTAATTCATTTGTATATTGATGTCCAGCTTTTATCAGCTCTATCCACTTAGTCCTTGGATTTTCTTTTAATATTTGACGTAAATAGTCTGCAAATGATTTAGCATAAGAGTATGCACTAATAATAGTTTTTTGCTCAACCTCTATTTGGCTCGCACAGTTGCACCAATATTCCTTGATTTTTAGAGCATCACTTTGATAGTTTTTAAAATATTCAATATATCCAGAGATATGGTCCTCATCATAGTGTGACAATACCAGCAAATCAATCTTTGAAAGGCTTTTAATGATAGGAACTATTTTATGCTGACTAATTCTAGGTCCGCTATCAACAACCATCACAAACGAATGTCCATCTTTTTCACATTCAAATATGAAAGCGTCTCCGTGAGCCGCTTGAAGAAAATTTAAGGTTATTGACATTGCAAAATTTATTGACTTTTACATGAATTTACGCTTAAGATAGTATTAATCTCCTATTTTAAGGTGCATTTTATTTTTATTAAGGATTCCACATTCTTAGTTTCCTAGATCAAATATATAAATATTTCGTGAAGAATACAACTTTCTTTTATTTTTTTGTATTAATCCTTTTTATTAAGTCTGCAATTACAGTTTATAACTAATGTTTTGATGATATATATGCCTACGATTAACATTCTATTTTCTCAGCCTCCTTCAAATTAAACAAGTTTATTTCAAAATAAAATATTATAATATTAGAATTTGCACCTACGCAATTTAGCATATCCATTTGTGCCATTTTTCTACTATCAAATCCTATTTTATTTATCGTCACAACGTAATTTAAATGTAGCAAAAGTTATATATTGGTTGCGTTTACTCTCTAATACTCTGAGTTTTTTTTTAATAGGGCCATTTTGGAAGTTCTAATTGAAACATGTTTAATTCATTTATCCAGCAAGAGGATTTTAACATAAGAATAAGTGTTTCAAGCATATTGACACAGTAAATAAGTAAATTATGCAAAAGAAAGCTAAATATACCCAATGAAAAAGCCCTTAAATAAAGCAGAGTTGCATAGGAAAATTCTTATATGTAACCCAAGTTCTTATTAATTCCCAATGCGTTGTGAACGCATTGTGCGTATCAAAGCATCATACTTATTACAAATCTTATTAGCCAAGCTATGTGCAGTCATTTTATAAGAAACAAAACGTTGATCATCCTCTCTTATTGCATCCAAAACTTTTACTACACCATATTCATTCACTATTGTATTCAGAAGAATATGGTCTTTAAAAGATGAAATATCAGATAGAAGCTCTTTTTTTATATTTTCTAATAATGGATTATTAAATTCATATTGTGGGTTTTGCCTGATGTTTTCTAAATCCATTAGCGGTCTTATATGTTCTTGTAAGAAAGAAGACCCTAAATCGCACCTTCTGAAATAATCATTAAAGAAAGATTCTGGCAAATCAGTCGTTATTATTTGATTTAATAACGATTGGTCTTGATTTAAAGAAACCTCGTCATATTTAAATTTTTTTTTTCGAAATAGTAGATAGATTAATATTAATACAGCTACTATAATCCAAATCAAGGGCGAATTTAATACTTCTATCCAATTATCCATAAAGGACATATGATTAGAAGATGTCTTTATCCAAGAAAGTATAGCTGGAATAATAAGTAATATTCCTCCAGATATCACTTTGCTCCAAACTGGATCATTCCAGATTTTTTTTATCATAATTCCGATTGTTAAAGTAATTTTGTAATGTTGCAAATTTATAAATTATAAATATAATTAACGTGAATTTTATTTATATTTTTATATGAAACGTCCTTACGCTGAATAACGTATAAAATATATATCTTACGAAGTTCTAGCTCTACAAATACAAATGTTAAATCTAATTCGTTCCGGTTTTTGTAAAAAATCTCATCATTAAAGTGTTTTATTTTATTAGTACTAATTGACCTAAACCATTCCCGAACCTGTAGAAAGACTATATCTCCATTCAGGTATAGGAAATAATCTATGAGGTGCGTGACAAGTAATGTAATCAATATAAAAACAATAATTATAGTAGCTGTAGTGTTAGTGTAATTAGTTATTTGTAAAAGAAAATGTACCAAGTATAATATCGACACTAAGTTCGGGTACGTATTCTTTATAAAAGATAATGTTTAAGGCATGCTTGTAATGTATTGTTTATTAGCATTTTGTATACACTGGTTGTGTGATTATTTTTAAACTAATTTGCGGATAGTCTACAATCAAGTTTAGAGGTTGATTTGGAGACAGTTTTTGCTGTTGGGTTACAGATGTTTCTCCTTGAAAACAGTATTTAGGGTTGATAGATGTTGTTATGTACGATATTAGTGGTGCTTAATAATTATTTTAGTCGAACCACTTTACCTAAAGTACTATTCTCTATCTGAGCATTTGGCGCGTACTTATCAATTAAGGCACTGACTATTATTTTTTCGGCTTCAGAAGCAGATGGGCTAAGCGTAATCTCTATTTTGTCTAAAACTTCATCCTTAAGTTGCATATCATAGTATGTGATAGGCAAAGGTTTATTTAGTAAAAGACTTTGCATAACAATGCTGGAAATTTCTGGATTTGCACTCTCTAGCATAGGATTACATGGAAGTATATAAAGTACAAATCTTGTTTCATTTTGAAATTCCCAACGTTTATTTTTGTAATAACCAAAAGGCTTCATCTGCATATTCATATCTCCACGTCCATCTTTAGTACTAGATATCTGAATGGCATCTTTGGTGAATTGAAATACGTCATCGACATATTTTATATGTCGATAAAATAAATCATTATTGTACTCTAATATTGGGAGAATCCAGAAATCTGGATGAATTAGGTTTTGTGGAGGAATCTTTGTTATGATAGATCCTTGTGATTTGAGTCCTCCAAAATCTAAATCAGATACGAAATACTCTTGAAACATTTCTCTCTCCACTGAAATTCGGATTCCACCAAAATCGCCACCATACATTTTCCAAAGAGGAATACTTTCCTCTGAATTCTCCGTCCAGCATGACACAAATACATATTTGCAAAAGCGAACTCCCAATGATTCAGCGTTACCTTCTTCAAGGTCATCTACTTTATCAAGGCGATTAAACCTAATAGTTTTATTTTTTAGAATCATTGCTAATGATTCTAAATTTGTATAGTGATATATTTTCATGCTTATATTTTTTTTACATTAGTGTCCCATTAAAAATGGGACGTTATTAATAATTAAATAAACTTGGCCCATTTGGTCCAAATCGTTCTTTGTCATTTTGAAATTTAGTTTTATCAAAGAGGTCTCGAAGAAGAGTTTTATCAGTCAATGAAATGCTTAATATTTGAAGAACTTCGTATGTACTTCTATCCAGTTGCATATCGTGTTGAACGATTGCCACCAGGCAGTATGTACATATTGCTGAATAGATTTGAACCTGGACAGCGTTTTCGGTAGTACCCCAAAACTTCTTGATTTTGAGGTGCTGCTTCAGCCATTTGAAGAACAACTCTACTTGCCAGCGGTTCTTGTAAAGTTCAGCCACCAGAAGAGCAGAAATGTGCATCGCATTGGTTAGAAATTCAAACTCTAGTTTTTGTTCTTCATCCCAGTATCTTACAAGCCGGAACTGCTCGGGATAGTATTGCTTGGGATAAAAACCAATCAATTCGATTGTCACATCTGAAAGTACATTCTTGGGGAGTCTGCGTTTCCATTTGATGGATTTGTATTGCAGGTTTTTCTTTGCCCTGACAACAAAGAATGCGTCAATCTGATGAACCTTATACAACATCTTAAAATTGTTATTAGCCCGGTCAAAGATGTAGTAAGAACCAGATTCATAAGGGATTTTTTCATTGTCTTTGAATCGTGTACTGCCGCTTCAGTGATATGAATGAATGCAGGTATCTGTGTTTCCACATCGTATAGTGTATGTACTTTGATACCACCTTTTTTCTTGCGGAATTTTGCCCACCAGAATACGGCCAGGCACAAATCAATGGTTGTCGAATCGAAGGCATTGATGTTCCCTCCGAGTTTAAAGATTTCCGTGGCTCGCTTTTGTCTTGCTTCATTTATCAGGTAGTAGGCATACTCTTTAAAGATGCGATAGTCTCTATCTTGATTGACTCTTACCAGAGATGATCTTGATACATTCCTTCCTATTCCTAAATGATAACATTTAGAGTGATGGGCATCAAGAGCGACAATCAAATCTCTCAAACTTTCACGATTGGAGAGTTGCCCGAACATCAAAGAAAGTAGTTGATTCCAGCAAGTGAAATGCTTTACATATTTGTCGCCATCATGCTTGCGAACGATGTAGTTGAACTTGTCACTATCTAAGAATACTATCAGTTGAGAGAAAACGAATTTATCCTTATGCATATGTAGGCCTGTTTTAGACCGCAAAGATGAGAATTGAAATCCGTTGAATCGAAAAACCTCTGTAACTAACTAAATTTCAAACATTTCAAAGAACTACTTTAGATTTTAATGGGACAGCAATGAAATTTATTACGGTTTCAAATTCACTTTTTCTTAGTGAGGCAATCTTTATATAATAATAATTGTTCTCTGCTTTTGTTTGCCATATACCATTTTTTCTACATTTCCTTAAAAATATTGTAAATAATGGTTATCTCTATCAAATGTTGCAAATATACACTTATTTAATTCATCTTCTGGAATCTGAAGTTTAATTTATCGAAGTAGCATTTGAACGTATTTTGATAAAGATTCATCCTTTCAACTTTTTACTATGAGTATAGTACAACGGACTTTGTAGTTTCTGAAAGGTAATTTAATAATGAACCTTTGCCTACTATTTAAATAATCCCTCCTACTTTTGAAGTTAATTGCATTCATTTGAAAAATATTAGGATTAGAGGTTTTCTAGATAAAGCAACCGGTCGGGGTGTTGTAATTTCTGACATTGTTAGATTTTACCCGACCGGTGCCTTTTTTATTTATACCAGACTACGGGTCTGTTTAGTTGTTTGCTTACTTCGGAGAGTTGGGAGCGGAGCTTCATCAACTCGGTGTTGATTTGCATTCGCTCGGGTCCCTGACCGAAAAGGAAACGTTTGCTTCCCAGCTTTCGCATTTGGTGTTGTAGTTCCTGCTCCCGGGCCATCAGCCGGGGGCGATCGCTTTGCATCGTTATCAGATTGTCGTTTC
>VSSQ01000157.1_pt1 | contig 88756 bp, 89 predicted proteins | sample 4763081 | NCBI WGS metagenome assembly VSSQ01 (sample SAMN12137344, study PRJNA551015) | bioreactor metagenome | isolation source: SDC9 anaerobic chlorinated ethene degrading culture | place: USA: Knoxville, Tennesee | collected 2015-01-01
CCGCTCGCTTAAATTCGCTTCCCTGCTGTAAATCAAAATCCTTGGGCTGCTTTTCGGGTCTGAGTGAGCGGGGCTTTGTGGGAAATGTGGGGCAGTAAGTTGCCTGACCTGATTTGGCCTGAACTGATTTGACCTGGGCTGACCTGAGCCGCATTTTCCGTCTTTACCGACGCCGCTTGTGGCGGCACGGTCGGCGACCCCAAGAAAGGTTCTGAGGATGGCCGCCAAAGATTCTCAGAAGCTCCCCTAAAGTCCCTCACAAGAAGGCCCGGATACTCAGGGCCCCAAGGAATAACTGAAGGAAACCTGCAAGCAGTAGCTTTACGCACAAAAGGGAAACGGATTTAGCGGAAGGGCGGTCAGGTCAACGTGGCTTTCTTAACGAAGCGAGCCACTGGTTCACATCAGGTATTGCCCTGAGGTTTGGCGACGAAAGTGTCCGGTGGACAGTTTCGCTCAAGGCGGCATTCCACAAAGCATGCTTATCCGCCGCAGATGCTGTTAAGAAAGCGAGTTGACCAGCCCTGGAGCTATGGAGTACGTGAGTCTCCGATCAAGAAACCTTCCGGTGACGAAACCATCCGGTGAATGGTTTCGCCCAAGCCGCAACGCCACAGAGGAAAACTTAGCGGCGCAGGTTGGTTTCAGGAGATCACGCCCGAAGGTCCGTTGTGCGTAAAGCTACGCGACCCGACCTTACCTGACCCAAACAACTTTACACAGGAGGTATTCACATGAAAATTGGATTCATCGGACTTGGTATTATGGGAAAACCCATGAGCTTGAACCTGCTTAAGGCGGGTCATGAAGTGGTGGTTTATAATCGCAGCCAAAAAGCTGTCCAGGAATGCGTTCAAGCCGGTGCTGAGGCGGGAGCATCTCCTAAAGATGTGGCTGAGCGCTGCCCATTGATCATTACCATGCTGCCCAACTCGCCCCAAGTGAAGGAAGTCATCCTGGGACCTGACGGAGTCCTGGAAGGAGCGCAGCCAGGCGCTATGGTCATCGATATGAGTTCCATTGCTCCCGGGGCCAGCCAGGAAGTGGCACAAAAGCTTGCTGAAAAGAACGTCCGCTTTATGGATGCACCGGTAAGCGGTGGTGAGCCCAAAGCCATCGACGGTACTCTTTCCATTATGGCCGGCGGAAAGTCTGAAGACTTTGAGGAATTCCTGCCTGTATTAAAAGCCATGGGCTCTTCAGCAGTCCTTTGCGGTGATGTGGGTGCGGGCAATGTCACGAAGCTGGCCAATCAGATCATCGTGGCCGTGAATATCGCTGCAGTATCTGAGGCTTTGACCCTGGCCACCAAAGCCGGAGCCAATCCGGAAACGGTTTACAAAGCTATTCGGGGCGGATTAGCAGGCAGCACCGTACTGGATGCCAAAGGGCCGATGATGCTTGAGCGCCGCTTTGATCCAGGGTTCCGCATCAATCTTCATATCAAAGACCTTAACAATGTCCTGGAGACCGGCCATGATATCGGCTCTCCTCTGCCCATAACGGCAACCGTCATGGAAATGATGCAGACTTTAAAAAGCTATGATCTGGATCACCAGGATCATAGCGCCTTAGTTCAGTATTATGAAAAACTTGCCGGTATTGAAGTAAAAAAAGCGGACTAACCCACTCATAGCGTAAGCATAAGTATAAGTATCGCTATACTGAATCCGCCTATACTATCCTTACTCAGGGGTGTCGCCAACGGCTTTATCCATAACCGGCGACACCTCTTTTCCCTTTTCTCCAAAATCTTCAACGTTGATGATTTTAGAATGTTTACCCCATTTTTATAGTGCTCTTGCTCCTTGGGCCTTTTCACTTTCTTCAAAATCTGAAACGTCTCAGATTCTGGATTTTTCGCCCTATTTTATACACTCTATCTCTCTTTGACCCTTTCTTTGCTGCTTTTGCGCTATGTTTTTCCTAATGGTCAAATTCAGAACATCCTTAATACACTATATGAATTCCATGGCAAAGTGTTCCATTAACCCTGACTATATTTTGAAAAAAAGCGCCGGCCTATGTGGGTTTAAATTTCGTTATCGCGAATTTTATCAAAAACCTGCAACAACTCTGTTTTAGAAGAGGGCGCAATATCCCTAATGGCTTTTTCCAGCTTTCTAAGGTTTTTTTCGATGTACTCCGCTTCAATACCAGGCGAATATACGGTAAAAAAAGAAACGTGCTGTTAAGTTCCATTGCGGCTGTATTTGGCAGTTCTGTACAACCCTGGGGAGATGCCTCCGGCCTTCATGCAGCACTCCAGTTTCCGGGGAGGAAGTTTGAAGATACGTTTATGCATGAATGCAGAAATACAGGCATAAGGATATCTCCTGTAATGCGTTACTGCTCTATAAAAGATAGCCATACAGATAAACTTCTTGTTGGATATGGTCATTTAAGCCATGAACAAATTCAAGAAAACGTATCTGTGCTTCATCGTTTTCTTGCCAAAACTCTATAGCGGCCAGCGCCCCAAGGCGGTTTGGCATCCCCTCGGCATCCCTCCCCTGGGGCCTAATCTAGCTTTTTTGAGAATATCTGGTATACTATTACCAATCCACAAGAAATGGAGGAGATCGCCATGAGTGAACCAGCTATTCGCAAAGCACTAACTGCTGAAGAAATCTTTTTAAAACAAGACAAAGAACGCTATCTGTATGAAATGCGTGAGAAGGCCTTGCTGGATCATGTCTCCGCCATTGAGGGAGCTAAGGAAGAAGGCGTAGCTGAAGGTATCGCTAAAGGTATCGCGGAGGGTAAGGCCCAGGCAAACCATGAAATAGCATTGAAATTATTAGAAATGAAACTGCCTTTATCTGATATTGTTAAAGCTACAGGTCTAACCGAAGAAGAAATCCGTAAGTTGCACTAATTTACTTTTTCTCTCTCAAGCTTGGACTAAATGAAAATTCGGCCGTTTTGAGATCGACTCAGCTAGATGAGTCAATCCAAAACGGCCGAATTTTTGATCTGTAAACCCCTATTCCTTGTTCAGTGCGTCAGCGCTTTCTACTTTGCCATAACCTTCGCTGTCTTCCTTGCTATGGTTTTTTCCCGATGTTCCAATCGTTTCATTAATAAGGTGAAGATCAGAGTCGAAGCACCCAAGGCCAGCCATCCTGTTTCCATACTGATATAGCTCAAGGCGATTCCCATTCCCAGAGGGCCTAAGGTATACCCTGAATCCTCAATAATGGCCATGGTCGAAATCATCCTCCCTCTGTGGGAGGCCGGAGTATTATCCACAGTAAAAGGAACTACCGTAATAGCCATCATGATCTCGCCAAGAGTAAAGATAAACGCCCACAGGAATAACCATTCCAGAGAGTTCAGCACCCCAATCATGCCAAAGCCCACAGCATAAAGAATTCCGCCCATGACCCCCCGGCGAAGGTAGGGCAGATGCCCGGCCAATCGCGTGATAATCGGGGTAAAGATGATCACGATCAGACCATTAAAGGCCGCCAAAAATCCAAAATATTGAGATCCTATGACTGGATAATTCTTCATGACCTGCATGGGCAGCATAAAAGACCATTGGGAATAGGTGAAATTATAACCAAATACGATCAGGGCAAAGCAAATGAGCAAAGGCCGCAGCCTAATCACCTTAAAGATGGAGCCTTCCACCCTGCGCTCCAGATAGCGTTCTTCATCCTGAATCTCTTCATGGGCCTTCTCCAAGGTCTCCTTAATAAAGGCGGCGATCAGGACCAGAGACATAAAAATCGCCAGACCTTCCCCTATAAAGACCCAGGGCAGATGGTGCCGATAAAGAAATCCCCCCAAAACAGGTCCAATGGCGAAGCCAATGTTCCAGCCCATATAAGACAAGGCATAAGCTCCGCTCCGATTGGCCGGAGTCGTCAGGTCGGCAATCAATGAATCGTAAGCAGGTTTTGTGGTCGAATTTAAGGCACCTGCCAAGATGATCAGATGAATCATCGTCAAAGAAGGCTCCATAAACCCGATCCGAAAAAAGACCAACACAGATGAACCTGAAAACAGGAGAATAACTCTTTTTCTTCCGAAGCGATCCACAAGCTTTCCTCCGCAAAGAGCGGCCATAAGGCTGATTCCCCCGGAGAGACTGAGATAAAGGCCCGCCTTACCCTCAGATAAGCCGATGCTTTGCGTCATAATGATGGTCATGAGGGGGGCTACAAAAGCCCCGATAGCATTGATAATCCGGGCAATAAAAATAACATAGATTTCTTTGGGCATACCTCGGTAAGGATTAAGCATCGTTCGTAATACTGACATCTTCGTTCTCTCTCTTCCGTCAAATAAATAAAGCCACGGACTCCTCCTGCTCGAGGATACCGTGGCTTGCTGAATTACATTAATTAAATACATTAATAAAACAAAAAAGCAAAGTCACGGACATAATAGCCCGTGACCCTATAGTCCATTTCCCTTATTTGTAAGAAGCAATGGTCAAATAGGATAATCCCAGGCCGCGGATGAAGTTACAGGATTTACACCATAAACATCAGCTTGGATGAGCAACATAGTCATCATCACGGCCTCCTTTCTGACCTCGCCAATAGTAAAGTTTTCCATGCATCGAAAACTGTATCCAGTATACAATTTGCCGAATCCCCTGTCAACAATTTTATAAGCAAAATGCTTCCCCCGGGGCGCAGCTTTCATCGCTTTGCCCTTTAAGGAAGCATTTTGCTCGTAAGATTAACCTAGATATCTGGGAAACAGAATATTATTTTCGAGATGAACATGCTGGAAAATATCGCTTTCCAACTCCGCCAACTTTTGATAGGTGATTCTGTAGGAATTGCAGGCATCCGCCGGCACCGCAAAATCATTGGTAATCGTTCTTAACTCTTTGAGAATGTCTCCAGCCCCATCATGCTCCGCCTTGAGTTCCTGGATGATACGGCGGATTTCTTTTTGAATATTTGCCGAAGGTTTTGTCTCCTGCTCCTTCATCAAGGGGAACTCGATTGCTTCTTCTTTAATAAGGTGCTGTTCCAGCTCCAGCTTTAAATGATGAAACAAACGATGCACCCCTTTAAGTTCCGGATGGCTCTCCCCATGAACCCTTAAAATCATGGTGATCAATTCACTTATTCTGGGAAGCTCTGCATTAAGATAGGCATGATGGGTGTTAACTACGTAGTCACTTAAGGGACCGGACTCTTCTTGACTCCAATCCTGTTCCGTGTCCCTGATGTTTTTGAGCTCTGCATAGAGGTCATTAATTCGCCCTAAAATCTCTGTTTCATTATGACCTTCCCTCTGCAGAACCTCCCTGAGAATCCGCTCTCCTCCGCAGCAGAAGTCAATACGATATTCCTTAAAGATATCTGCCGCCTTGGGAAACTTGGTGACAATATCGCCAATTTTTTGACCAGCATTGAATTGCGTCATGGTAAACTCCTCCTTCATCTCTTCTCACAGCCCTCTGAATCAATTGACTTATCTTATGTTCATATCATACCTTGCCAGAGTTTTTGACGCTGTGATTGCAGTCAAATCTAATCTTGATTCAAATCAAAAGTAAAAAAGCAACAAAAAAGCGCCGCCCTTCCCCTTGGAATCACAGCACTGCTTGAAAATTTTTTGTCCCCTATATTACCCTCTATATTAAATCATTATTACATCATTGCTTCTAAATCTTGGAGACGGTTGATGATAATGCGTTTATTGCCGACCAGTTCCAGGATTCCTTCATCCTGCATCCCGGATAGCTTACGGCTCATGGTCTCCCGGGTCACTCCGATAAAATTGGCCATCTCCTCCCGGGTCAAAGCTATATTGAGCATGACTTTGCCGTCCTTATGTTCCCCAAAATTCTTCGAAAAATTGAATAACAAGCCGGCGATTCTGGCCTCCACATCCTTGGTGCTCAAGGTCTGAACCAAGTTCTCAAGGTTGACAAGCCGATCATGGACACTCTCCAGGATTTTTAAACAAATCTCCGGATTTTCTTTTAAGATCCTATCCAGATCATCTTTGGACAGCGTGCAGACACCGACATCCTCCAAGGCTTCGGCATTATACGGAAAGGCGCTCTTCTTGAGAAGGCTCAGATCACCGATAAAGTCCCCTTCACTAAGAATATAGAGGATTTGTTCCTTACCCTCTCTGGTATGTTTAAAGGTCTTGATTTTTCCGTGATTGATGATGTAGAACTTATCTGATACATCCCCTTCGAAGAAAAGGACCTGGCCCTTTTTATAACGTCGCCTTGTGATCAAGCCGCTGATCACCGCCAGCTGTTCATCAGCAAGCATGGCAAATATCGGAGCCTTAGCGGCGCAGAATTGCCCTTCGGAATGGCATCCACAGCTATGGCAGGCAGGACAAGATTTCATGGATATGCTCCTTAATTCCATATTTGGATTCAATGCTATAATTCCTCAGTATGTTTTAATTATTCGCGAACGTTATGTGATTCTCCTTTACTGCCGCTCAAACATTGGAACCTTCCCTTGCTGATTTCCATGCCCAAAAGAAGCGCCGGCCTATTGGCCGGCGTCTCTGAACTCTTCTTAATGCAAACCCAGCCCTTTTCGTTTCGCCACGATATGGGCCTCGATAGCATTAGCTACTTCCACAGGATCATCCCCTACCGCCACTTTGCCGCCGGTCAGTCCTTCCACATCCTCGGTCAGAAGCTTAACAAGCTGAGGAGCACCCGTTATAAAGGGGGTGGGGGAGAGATGAGTATAGGCTCCATAAGCCACGGCAAAGACACCGTCGATAGTCGCTTTTTGCTCCATCCATTCCGGAGCTGTGACAGCGATGGGGAGCTGGGGGATATCCACATCCAGATGATCCGCCAGAGCGGTCACCAGCATGCTGATTCGTCCCGTATCGGTACAGGTGCCGAAGCTCAGTACCGGAGGAATTTTTAAAGCGGAGCAAATCTCCTGCAGTCCGGAACCGGCTTCCTTAATGGCATCCAAATTGCAAAGCCCGGCTACTTCCAGGGCATGATTCCCGCACCCGCCGGCCACGACCAGAATATCCTTCTTGATCAGCTGCTTCGTCAGGTTGACCGTATTCCAATCCTGAGGACCATTCCTTAAGGTGGAACAGTTGGCCAGAGCCACCACTCCTTTGATCTTGCCGGCAGCGATCACTTCTACCAGAGGGTCCAGCTTATTCCCCAAGGCGCCCAGGACAGCTTCCGTAGAGAAACCGGCAATGGCTTTCGCCTTATACTGAGGAACCTGGGGAGTGACTTTGCCTTTTCTTTTCTTGAAATTATCGATAGCTAAATCGGTCAAAGCCTCCACGATTTTATCCGTTTCCGAAGGATCATAAGGAAATTTATGCTGCAAGCCGGGAATATCGATGATGGTGCTGATGGAGACCAGGGTAGCCTGGTATTTCTCTGCATACATATCGATGGCCGGAGGGGAGCAGTTTTCTTCCATAGCCAGGACATCCACTGTCCCGGTAGCCAGCAGCGGCTCGATGGCCAGCCAGTTGCCCATCAAACCTACAAACACATCATCCATCTCGAAGCGCTGCAGGAGCTCTTGTCCGGTCTCAATGGAGCCCACCACACGCAGGCCTTTGGCGCCCGCTGCCCTGGCCTTTTCCTGCACATCCGAGGAACGGGCCCGTTCAATCATAGCCGCCCCAATCCAGGGTTGATGGCCATTAAAGACAATGTTGATATGTTCCGGACACATGATTCCTAAGTCTACATCCACTTCATGGGGCTGAGGGGTGCCGAAGAGAATATCCTGAACCATCTCCAGCCCGATTTGTGAGTTGTATATGGTCGCCAAGCCTAAGCGCAGAGCCTTCAAAGCCAGGGAGGCATAGTTGCCGTCCACATTGGTGAGACAGCTGGCCACACAGTTTTGCTCTTCATGAACGGTTCCGGCAGGGTAAATATTCAAGTCCCGCCAGACCTGTTTCCGTTTCTTCGGTGCAAAGGCTTCCACCATCAGGTTCTTCTCTTCTACTCCGATCTGCTGTTGATGCTCCAACAGATCGGCTAATTGAATGGCCATCTTATTCATATCCTGATCAGTGTCAATCCCCAGTTTTTCACACATCCATTGGAGTTTCTCCGGCTCCTTGATCTTAAAGGGGGTTTTTCCCTCCCCGGTGGCTTTCAGGGTGCGAAAAGCTTCATAAGCATGGTGGCTGTATGTACCTGCTCCCATGATGTTCTGCAGGAGCAGCTTGCGCATGGCCATAGCATCAGGGCCAATGCCGCAAACGCCCCGATCCTGTTCCCCTTTTTCATTGATTCGGCAAGGACCTTGGGAACATTGCTGGCAAGTTAAACCCTGCAGGCAAAATTTACAGCGGATTTTTTCCTGGGCCTGATAGCGGTCAAAGACGTTGGACATCCCGTCTTCACGGATTCTGACCAGCATCTCCTCCACAGAATCGTGATAACTCACCCGGCCTTCGGTTTTCTCCAGAACCGTTTCACTCATTGATTTCACTCCTTATCGATGGGATGATGCCTTGCTTCATCCTCTATAACCTTCAACAAAGAGTTTGCTCCATTTCCTCTTTTCCTATGTATGGGAGTCCATATAGGTTTGTAATGTTACTCAACTTTTGTTAGAATATGATTATGTAACATTTGGGGGGCATGGCCTGTGGAGTACGTCGATCCCATTAAAGATGTGGAGAGTATTAATGCGATTAAAAAAATATTGAGCAATCACTCCCAACGGGATCTTTTACTTTTTGTTTTCGGAATTAATACCGGATTGAGAATCAGCGACTTACTGGCTCTCAAACTCAGCGACGTGTGGGAAGATGGCCGGATCAAAGAGTTCCTGCTGATTCAGGATGAAAAAAGCGGCGAAGAAAAAGCCTACTACATTAATAACAGGATTCAGGAAGAGTTATTGAAATACTTAGCCTTGGCCCGCTTGAACGGAAGCGATTATCTCTTTAAATCCAAAAAAGACAACCTGCCCATTACCCGTCAGCAAGCCTATCGCATCATCAATCATGCCGCGCGGCAGGTGGGTATTCCCGGGAAGATCGGCACTCATACTTTAAGAAAAACTTTCGGCTATCATGCTTTCCGAGCCGGTGTAGCGGTTTCCATCCTAATGAAAGCCTTTCACCATCATTCTCCCTCGGAAACCTTAAAGTATATCGGTATCAATAAAGAAGAAACCCGCTTCATCAAAGTCAATGTCAATTTGTAACTTGAAAAGCAAAAACTCCACTGTTGCCAGTGGAGCGTGTGCCAAGGGTCAGTCTTCATTATTCTCATTGGGTTCCATATCCACATTGGTCAATTCCGTAACCATATCTTCAATGACCTGGACCTGTAATGTTTCACCATCTTTAATGAGTTTGAAAATCCCGTTATTAAAGTCGGTGCCGAATTCTTTAAAGAAGATACCTTCATAGACGATTTCTTTGCTGTGTTTAAAGACCAGCCGGAAGTTTTCCCCTTCCTTCATAAGATAAGCCCGGATACCCTTTTCATAGTTGCAGTCCGGATCTTTAATATAGCGGGCTACCGAGATGATGTGAAGGTCCACGAAAGGGATTTCCTTTAAAAGCAAATTGACAATAGATTCCTTGGTAATCTGCTCCCAGCGGCTTTGAACGGTTTGACCCATGATGATCTGGGTGGCTCTCTTTTCCCGGGCTGTTTCGGCGATTACCTTGTAGACGGGACGCTGCTCATTATCCTTGAGAATAAAACCGTCTGCCTCAACTTCCTTGGCCAGTCTTTTCCACTTGGTGATATACATGGATTTATCCGCATCCAACTCATCAAAAGGTTTGGCATCCACGGTCAATATATAGAGCGGGCAATCAAACATTTTCGCAATCTTGCTGCCACGTCGTATGAGTCGCTCACCGTTAGGGCCATAATAAATACAAACCAGGAGCCCTTCGTCCATATGTTTTTTCTTTTTAAACATTTGTCCCACCTCAGAATCCAGCGACAGGAGCATTTTTCCTCTCACTGATTAACTTAAATATGACTATAGCTCATGAACCCTTTTCAGTCAACCACTATAAGAACATAAAAGAAAAGGAGGAGGATAGATGGTTTGGCTTTATCTTATTTTAGGGATACCCTTTCTGTTTGCTTTCCTGGTTCCGGTCCTACATAAGCGATTCACCCCCCAAATACATACAGGCTGGTTCGTCGTTTGGATTCCCTTGCTGATTTTTGGCATTCTTTTATCTACAGTTCCCACTATATCTTCAGGAGGGATCATTGACCTAAGTCTTCCTTGGATTCCTGCCTATGATATTAATATCACCCTTTTCCTAGATGGTTTATCCCTGATCTTTGGCCTGCTCATCAGTGGGGTAGGATTTCTGGTGATTCTCTATTCTATCTATTATCTTTCCAAGCATAAAGAAGCCTTGCACAATTTCTATATCTATCTGCTCTTATTTATGGGAGCAATGCTGGGGGTTGTGCTTTCCGACAATATTTTTGCCCTTTATGTTTTTTGGGAAATGACCAGTATTTCTTCCTTTTTATTGATCGCCTACTGGTTCGAACGGGAGAAGTCCCGATCCGGTGCCCGTAAATCACTGTTGATTACGGTTTTTGGCGGCTTGGCCATGCTGGCAGGATTCATCCTGCTGACCATGATGACCGATACCTACAGCATTCGTGAAATGGTCCATAGTCTTGACGGGATTCACTCCCATACCTTATTCCTTCCGGCCATGGTCTTGATCCTGATCGGCGCCTTCACCAAATCTGCTCAATTTCCCTTCAGCATCTGGCTCCCTGACGCCATGGAAGCTCCCACTCCGGTGAGCGCCTATTTGCATTCGGCCACCATGGTGAAGGCAGGCATTTATCTGGTAGCCCGCTTTACTCCGATCTTCGGCGGGGGAGAAGTCTGGTTCTGGCTGGTTACAGGGATCGGTCTTATGACCTTGTTCTACGGTTCTTTCAACGCCATAAGGCAGACTGATTTGAAAGCTTTACTGGCTTACTCCACCATCAGCCAGTTGGGTCTGATCATGAGCTTATTGGGACTGGGCTCCGCCGGGTTGGCCCCTGAGGCCGGGAATGCCCAGACTGCCTATGCTCTCGCTGTGTTTACGGGACTCTTTCATTTGGTTAATCATTCTACCTTTAAAGGCTGTCTCTTTATGGTGGTGGGGATTATCGACCATGAAACAGGGACCCGGGATATTCGGAAATTAGGCGGATTAATGCATATCATGCCTATTTCTTTTACCCTGGCTCTCATCGGCTGCTTATCCATGGCCGGGTTACCTCCTTTTAACGGCTTTTTAAGCAAGGAGCTGTTCTTTACTGCCGTATTGAATGCTTCGGAAATATCTGTACTCATTCCGGTTGTGGCCTGGCTCGCCAGTGTCCTGACCTTTGTCTACTCCCTGATCATGGTCTTTAAGACCTTTACGGGACAGCCCCGGGTCAAATCAGGGAAACAAGCCCACGAAGCCCCCCTGGGCATGTTGCTCCCCCCCATGGTCTTGGCGGCATTGGTTGTGCTCCTCTTTTTCTTCCCCAATGTTCTGGTCCACTATGTATTGGCCCCTGCCTGGGCGGCGGTCCTGCCTTCCCTTGCCCGGGAAAATCTTTTAACCGTTCATGTCAGCCCCTGGCATGGGGTGACTCCCGAATTGCTGATGACCCTGGGCGTCATTGTCCTCGGCGGTACTCTCTACAAAACCCTGAAAAAATGGGTAAAGCTTTATCGCACTTATCCCCAAAGCTTAACCTTGAACCATATCTATGAAACTGCCCTGGAACTCATGGAGTCCCTTTCCCTGGCTCTGACCAAACGGTATATGACAGGCTCCCTTCGGGACTACCTTATCTATATCCTCAGCTTTATCGTGGTGGCGGTGGGCGGAGCCCTGGTCCTGGCCCAGGGGATCGCTTTTGACCCTTCCCATGACGCTGCTTTCAGCATCTACGAGCTGGCCTTGCTGGCGGGCATGGTGGTCTGCGCCATCACGGTTCTCCTGGCTAAAACACGCCTGACTGCCATTATTGCCGTGGGAGCTTTGGGCTTTCTTGTGGTCTTTTTCTTTGTCCTCTTCCGCGCTCCCGATTTAGCCCTCACCCAACTGGTGGTGGAGACCATTACCACCGTCTTATTTTTGCTTTGCTTTTACCATTTGCCCAAGTTGCAAAAAGAAACCACTCCCCTTCCCTCTAAAGTGGTCAATGGTTTGCTTTCCCTGGCCGTTGGTCTGGTTATGACCTCGGTTGCTCTCTCCGCTAACGGCAATCCCCTCCCTGAATCCATTGCCGGTTATTACGAAAATGCTTATGAGCTGGCCGGAGCCAAAAATATCGTCAATGCCATTCTCGTGGATTTCCGGGGATTTGATACCATGTTGGAAATTTTGGTCCTGTCCATGGCCGGCTTAGGGGTCTATACACTGATCAAACTGCGTATGGCGGGAGGGAAAGAGAATGAAAGATCCTAATGATGTCATTTTACGGATGGTCACGAAAGTCGTCGTGATCATTATTCTGACCTTCGCCGTCAACCTTTTCGTTTCCGGCCATCACCACCCAGGAGGCGGCTTTATCGGCGGGCTGGCCTTTGTGGCGGCCATCGTCCTCCTCTTTCTCGTCTATGGAATCGAAAAAGTCCGCCAAAACTTCCCGGTGGATTTTAAAGCCCTGGCCGGAGTCGGCGTGTTGATTTCTGTCTTGACAGGAGCCCGGGGCATGTTCATAGGAGAGCCCTTTTTGACCCAGGCTTTTGGTTATGTCCATCTTCCTTTGTTCGGAAAGACCGAGATGGCCACCGCCGTGTTGTTCGATGTGGGAGTTGCCTTAGCCGTTATTGGAACGTCTTTAACCATTATTATGAGTATAGGTGATGATCGATAAATGGAAACATTGATGGCAATCGTGATCGGAATTTTATTTACTATAGGAACCTACTTAATCCTCTCCAAAACTCTGCTCCGTATTATTTTAGGAACCTCTCTGATCGGACACGGGGTCAATCTGCTGATCCTGACCATGGGCGGCTTGAAAAAGGGCGGTCCTCCGCTGCTGGGTTTAAAGGAGAGTCTTTTCACCGATCCCCTTCCCCAAGCCCTTTTGCTGACGGCTATCGTGATTAACTTCGCCACCACAGCCCTCTTCTTAGTCTTGAGCTATCGTACCTATAAGGTGTTGGGAAGCGATGATTCAGAAGCATTAAGGGGGTGTGATGATGAATAATTTAGTAATCCTGCCCCTTGTCCTGCCGGTTATGGCCGGAATGATCATGGTTATCCTGCGCAATCATATCCGCCTTCACCGGTTCCTGAGCCTCCTCACCACTACCCTGGTGGGAATTGTGTCCCTTGTGCTCATGAGACAAATCCAGGCAGCGGGAATCCAAACCCTTCAGCTGGGGGGGTGGGAAGCTCCCTTCGGCATCAGCTTCGTGGCCGATATGGTGGCGATTCTGCTGGTCTTGGTCACCGCCATCGTCACCTTTTGTTGTGTTTCTTATGCTTTCTCTTCCATCGGCAGCCAACGGGAGCGGCATTATTTTTATCCCTTAAGCCAATTTTTGATCGCCGGGGTCAACGGTTCCTTCCTGACCGGGGATATTTTCAACTTATTTGTGTGCTTCGAGGTCATGCTGGTTGCTTCCTATGTACTGATTACCCTGGGGGGCACCAAACTGCAGCTTAAAGAGTCCATTCCCTATATTCTGATCAATATGATCTCCTCTTTTCTCTTTCTGATTGCTCTGGCTTTTCTCTATCGCCTGACCGGCACCTTGAATTTAGCTCATTTATCTGTACGGGTAGCAGAAATCGGACAGGATGGCTTGATGACCGCGGTAGCCTTTTTGTTTCTAATTGTCTTCAGCCTGAAAGCCGGTCTTTTCCTTTTCTTCTGGCTGCCCGGTTCTTACAGTGCTCCCCCTACAGCTATCGCCGCTCTCTTCGCTGCCTTATTGACCAAAGTGGGGATCTACGCCATTATGCGTTTATTCTCCCTGGTTTTTTACCATGAACCGGAAGTTACCCATCTGCTCATCGGGGTTCTCGCTGCCGTGACCATGCTGCTGGGGGCTATGGGGGCCGTTGCTTTTGGGGATATCAAGAGCATCCTCACCTATAATGTGGTGGTTGGGGTGGGCTTTATTCTGGCGGGCTTTGCTTCTTTCACGGAAACGGGCCTGCGGGGCTCCATCTATTATCTGGCTCATGACATGATCGTCAAGGCTCTCCTTTTCCTCTTGGGAGGAACAATCCTTCATCTGACCGGCACGGGAAAGCTTAAGGAGATGAGCGGACTCATCCGCTTGCACCCTCAATTGGGCTGGATGTTCTTTGTCGCCGCTTTATCCATATCCGGCATTCCCCCCTTGAGCGGCTTCCTCGGCAAAATCTTTGTCACGGAAGGAACCTTTCGCGCCGGTTACTTCTGGCTGGGCGGCATCGGCCTGCTCACCAGTCTGATGGTCTTGTATTCCATGTTAAAATTGTTCATGAACGTCTTCTGGGGCTACACAAACTTTACCGAGGAAACGGAAAAAGGAACCACCAAAGGGCTGCTCCTTCCCATCGCCCTGCTTACGGCCTGTACCATCGCCTTAGGCCTGGGAGCGGAAGGTCTCCACGGGGTCGTGGATTTAGCGGCAGCGGGATTGCTGGATCCTCAGACCTATATTGAGGCCGTTCTCCAGGAGAGATACCCTTAAGTGCGCATGAAGAAAAGAGGTGATTCCAGTGCCAATGCAGGTGCTAATCAATTTATTTATCGGGGTTTTATGGATGTTTCTTCAGGATGATTGGAGCATCTTAACCTTTGCCAGCGGGTATTTATTTGGTATATTGGTCCTCTTCATTTTGCGGCGCTTTCTTGACAGCAAATTCTACCTTTTTACCTTGCACGCCGTTATACAGCTCTTTTTTCTCTTTATCTATGAGCTTTTCACCTCCAGCATCCTGGTGCTCCGGGAAATCATCAAACCGCAGATCGATATTAAGCCGGGAATTATATCCTTCGCAACCAGCCTGGAATCGGATATGGAAGTCACCCTTCTGGCACTCCTCCTTACCCTAACCCCAGGCTCCGTGGTGATGGAGATCACTCCGGATAAGAAGCTGTTCTATATCCACGCCATGGATATTCCCGAGCTCAGTGACGCGGTGCTCCGCTCTAAGGAAAAGTTCGAAGAAGCTATTAAGAAGGTGACGCGGCCATGATCGAGGGAATCTTATTCTGGGTTATATTTTTATCCTTATGTTTCTCAACCCTTTCCATCCTGATAACGATTTACCGCTGTATAAAAGGGCCTACGGCCTCTGACCGTGTTCAGGCCCTGGATGTGCTGGGCATTAACATTATTGCCGCGGTAGCTATTTTTTCCGTGTTCCTCAGAACCACCGCTTTTTTTGAAGTGATTCTATTAATCGGGATTCTGTCTTTTATCGGAACCATCGCTTTCGCACGCTTTATCGAGAGGGGGATTGTCATTGAACGGCAGCACTTTGATTGAGTTAGGTATCGGGATCATTATTTTAATGGGAACCATCTTCGGCTTCCTCAGTGCCATTGGCTTTATCCGTCTCCCGGATCTGTATAATCGTGCCCATGCTCTCGCCAAAAGCTCGACCTTGGGAGTATTGTTTGTTCTGCTGGGAACCTTCCTCTTTTTCTTATTTGTGGAGAATTATTTCAGCATCAAATTATTCCTGGGCATTTTCTTTGTGTTTCTGACCTCTCCCGTTTCCTCCCATGTGATCTGCCGCTCTGCCTATCGTGCCCAGGTCCCTTTGGCTAAGGCAAGCGTTCGCGACGATTTGAAAGAAGTGCTGGAGAAAGCTTAAATTTTATCACTGAAGGTCTTGTTCAAAACCTGAAGGGCAACCACGGACCACTTAAACATTAATTGAGTGGGACCAAGGTTGCTTTTCTTTCCCAGTTGAAATAATTGAAAAAATATTAAAAAATTATGTATACTTATTCACTGCCTACTTATAAATCTTAAGGTCTTATGATATTATTATGTGTACTATAATAGTTTCTTTATATAGATAAATTTTTGAAATTGAGGAGAGTGATGTTGGAGTGATTGCTTTTTCGGTCATTTTCTATATGGTCATGATGCTGGCCATCGGGTATTATTCTTACAAAAGAACCACAAACCTATCCGATTACATGATTGGAGGACGAACCCTGGGCCCTGCGGTCACAGCTTTAAGCGCCGGTGCCTCGGATATGAGCGGCTGGCTCATGATGGGGCTGCCAGGGGCTATGTTCGCTGCGGGAATCAGTTCCGGCTGGATTGTGGTCGGACTTACCATCGGCGCTTATTTCAACTGGCTCTATGTGGCTCCCCGTCTGCGTTCCTACACAGAAATCGCCAGCAATTCCATTACCATCCCTTCTTTCCTTGGCCATCGTTTTCGTGATACTTCCCATGTGATCCGTTTAGTTTCCGCACTGGTTATTATCATTTTCTTTACTTTCTATGTTTCTTCCGGTTTGGTTTCCGGCGCCGTCCTCTTTAATACCACCTTTGGCATCGGTTACCATACGGGGCTTTGGCTGATTCTTCTGGTCATCGTAGGGTATACCTTGATCGGCGGATTCTTAGCGGTCAGCTTTACAGACTTTGTCCAGGGATTAATCATGGTCACCGCCTTAACCATGGTGCCGGTGGTCACCCTCTGGCACAGCGGCGGCCTCGGCTCTTCCTTCACCACCATTCAAACCATTGATCCGGCACTCTTGAATATCTTCACCGGAACCAGTGTCATCGGTATCATCTCTCTTCTGGCCTGGGGTTTAGGCTATTTCGGCCAGCCCCATATTATTGTCCGTTTTATGGCCATCTCTTCGGTAAGCGAAATCAAAAAATCCCGCCGTATCGGCATGAGTTGGATGGTCTTTTCCGAAGTGGGGGCTATGCTTACCGGTCTCCTGGGAATCGCTTACTTTGCCACCCATGGCCTGACTCTGGCCGATCCTGAGACAGTGTTTATCGAGCTGGGAAAAATCCTCTTCCATCCCATCGTCACCGGGCTCCTGATCTCCGCTATTCTGGCCGCCATTATGAGCACTATTTCTTCGCAGCTTCTGGTGACCTCCAGCTCCCTGACCGAGGATATTTACCGGATTCTCTTCCACCGTGAGGCCAAAGATAAGGAATTGGTTTTCGTCAGCCGTCTCTGTGTTTTGCTCGTTGCTCTACTGGCCACCTATCTGGCCTGGACTCAAAACGATACCATCCTCAATCTGGTAGGCTACGCCTGGGCCGGCTTTGGTTCCGCCTTCGGCCCCGTTATTCTCCTCAGCCTTTACTGGAAACGGATGAACAAATGGGGAGCTCTGGCCGGTATGATCGTGGGCTCTGCCACCGTAATCCTTTGGGAGCAGTTCCCGGCCTTCGCCGCCGTCTATGAAATGATCCCCGGCTTTATCATGGGCTTGCTTTCGATCATTATCGTCAGTCTGCTGACCACTGAGCCCTCCCAAGAGATCCTGGATGAGTTTGCTAAATCTGCAGCTGAGACAAAAGGTAACTAAGGGAGCTTAAATTAAACGAAAAAGCGGCTGTCACATTGGATTGTGACCAGCCGCTTTTTCGACTTTCATCTCAATTAAAAATAATGTTTGCAGCCCTTCTTCAGCTGTTTTCCTCAATGATATTGCGCGCGATCTTCACTCCGCAGGCCTCGGCCTGAGCCAGTCCCCGGGTAATTCCCGCTCCGTCTCCCCCGGCATAAAGTCCTGCAATCTCCGTCTCAAAGTTATTTTTCAGCTTGGGACGGGAAGAGTAGAACTTGGCTTCCACGCCATAAAGCAAGGTGTGCTCAGAGGCTATACCAGGCGTCACTTTATCCAGGGCCTCAATCATCTCAATGATGCTCTTCATGGTGGAATAAGGAAGCACCAACCCTAAATTACCAGGTACAGCTTCTTTGAGGGTGGGCTCCACAAAACTTTCTTTGACCCGCTTCTCTGTGGAACGGCGGCCCTTCATGATGTCCCCAAAGGTCTGCAGCAGCACGCTGCCGTTGGATAAATCATTAGCCAGCCGGGAAATGTTCTTGGCATACTCCGTAGGCTTGTTGAAAGGATAGGAGAAGTTATGGGATACCAGCAGGGCAAAATTGGTATTATGGCTGCCCAGATTCTTATCCCGGTAAGCATGGCCATTGGCCAGCATAACCCCGGTATGATTCTCAATAACCACATGGCCGGAAGGATTGCTGCAGAAGCTTCTCACCGTGGTCCCTACAGAGGTCCGATAGAGAAATTTCCCTTCATACAAATTCTCGTTAATATCTTCCATGATGGTATCCAGGGTTTCTACCCGAACCCCCACATCCACCTGGTTGCTGCTCATTTCCAGGTTGTACTTCTTCAGGACGTCCTTGAACCATTCCGAACCATCCCGTCCGGGAACCACCACTACTTTAGGAGCATAATACTCCTCTCCCTTATTGGTGCGGATGCCCTTAACCTGCAGGTGTCCTTCTGCTTCAGCGGTCATAATATCGGCGACTTCCGTTTCGAACACCATGTCGATTTTTCCTTTGAGGTACTCATAAATATCCTTGAGGATTTCCAGGTTTAATTCTGTTCCCAGATGGCGGACTTGGGCCCGGAGCAGCTTCAAGCCGGCTCCCAGGGCCTTTCTCTCAATCTCCTTTACCGTAGAAGTGCTGGGATCGGTCAGTGAACTGGTCGCTCCATGCTTTAAGTTAATCTGATCCACATAGTGAATGAGGCTCAACACCTCCGAAGGAGGCAAATACTCGGTGAGCCATCCGCCAAACTCGGTGGTGATATTGAATTTCCCATCAGAATAGGCTCCCGCACCGCCAAAACCGTTGGTAATAGAGCAGGCAGGAGTGCAGCTGGCGAACTCTCTTTGCTTATTGGGGGGCGGACATTTCGAAAGAGTCTTTTTCAAAATAGGACAACTGCGTTTATAGATATCCCGTCCCTTTTCAATCAAAAGAACAGCAGATTCAGGAGCTTGCGTCGCTAATTCATAACTGGCAAAAATTCCGGCGGGGCCTGCCCCAACGATGATCACATCATACTTTTTCAAGGCTTATTCCTCCTCGGTTAAACTTAACGGCAGTCAAAACTTAACAGCAGCCAAACCCTAACAACTATACCTTATGCTCTTCAATAATTCAAGTCTAAAATCCGAACATTTTATTAAAAAATCGACTTTTTGTTTGGATTTTTTGCTCCACTGCCAAATAGCTCCCTTGAATTTAGTATTCAAGGGATTTTATGACAATAATAGAATATTTGTTTCTATTGATACAGAACATATATTCTATTATAATAGATAGCGCAGACCCTGGCTCCCACTCCATTCACAAAGAGCGCTTCATTATGAATATGGTTTTTCTACATAGGTGGTGATTGGATCTTGAGCAAATCGATCATTTTTCATATTGATGTTAACTCGGCCTACCTTTCCTGGGAAGCCGTCTATCGCCTTCAGCAGGGAGATCCTCTGGATTTAAGGACTATCCCTTCCGTGGTGGGCGGCGATCCCTTGACCCGGCACGGGATTGTTCTGGCCAAGTCGATCCCGGCTAAGGAATATGCTATTAAAACCGGGGAGACTTTATACTCCGCCCTCGCCAAATGTCCGGACCTGATCATTGCCAGGCCTAATTATCTCCTCTTCCGTCAGTGCAGCGAGGCTCTAAGCCTTATTTTAAGAGACTATTCCCCTCTAATCCAACAGTTTTCCGTGGACGAATATTTTCTGGACTTCACCGCCATGGACCTTCTCTTTGGGGACCCTCTGGCTACCGCTTATAAAATCAAGGAGCGAATCAGGAACGAGCTGGGCTTTACCGTAAATATCGGTATTTCCACCAATAAACTGTTGGCAAAGATGGCTTCCGAACTCCAAAAACCCGACCAAGTCCATACCTTATTCCCTGAAGAGATTGCTGAGAAAATGTGGCCCTTACCCGTGGGGGAACTCTTCATGGTCGGAAGGGCAACCACCCGCCAGCTCCTCTCCCGCAATATCAAAACCATCGGAGAGCTGGCGCACACCGACCCTCGCCTCTTGAAAGGGATCATGAAAAGTCACGGCCTGCTGATTTGGAATTATGCTCACGGCATTGAAAACTCCCCCGTCCGCCCCGGCGGCCGGGTAGCGGTCAAAGGCATGGGCAATTCCACCACCACATCCTTCGATGTAAAAAACCGCAGAGAGGCTCACCTGGTTCTTCTCTCCCTTGTGGAAACGGTCAGCGCCCGCTTAAGGCATGATCAATACTTTGCCCGGCTGATATCCATTTCCTTTCGAACCCATGAATTCCTTTCCTATTCCCATCAACGCAAACTCTCCCACGCTACAGACTGTACCAATGAGCTATGGGAGATTGCCTGCCAGCTCTTTGACGAATTATGGAAAGGTCAGCCCCTGAGACATCTGGGAGTCCGGGCCTCTGAGCTCTGTCAAAACGATTTCCTGCAGTTTTCCTTTTTCACTAAGGATTACGAGCGGGATCGGAAAGTGGACCAGGCTGTCGATATCATTCGCCAGCGCTTTGGCTCTCAGGCTATTATGCGCTCCTCTTATCTCCACTCCGGCCTTAAATCCATGACTGGGGGAGTCATCGCTGAAGAGGAGTATCCGGCCATGACCAGCCTGCTTTAGCTCTAAAAAGGAGGGAGTGCTTTTCGTGAAGGTTATGATGCAGCCCCTGGAGATGATCGCCCATTTCAATGATCAGGGCATGCCCCGGCCCCTTAAATTCAAGGCCTACTTCGAAGATAGCCCTGTCGTCATTGCCGTCGACAAAATCATCTCCAAATCCGAAGAAAAACTGGCCGGCAATCCCATGCTTATTTTTCGCTGTCAAAGCATCAGCAACGGGCTTCTTAAGATTTATGAGCTGAAGTATGAACTTCATACATGCAAATGGTTTCTCTATAAGATGTGAGCAAGGAGGACCATGAGCCCCCTTAACCTGCTCTCAGTCCCCCTTGCTTAAAGGTTCATGATTTTATTTTCAGGATCTTTTCTTCCTTTTCCAGCATGGGATCAGGCCTTTGGAGAATGAGCCATACTTCGTCCGACGCTTTGAGCGATGGGCCGGAGCTCTGCGGCGAGTCGGGCAAACTGCTCCGGAGTCAGAGATTGCATCCCGTCGCTTTGGGCTTCCTCAGGATGGGGATGGACTTCGATCAGCAGCCCATCGGCTCCTACCGCTACAGCGGCCTTGGCTAAAGCAGGAATGATATCCACCCTCCCAGCCGCATGGCTGGGATCCACAATGACCGGCAGATGGGAAAGCACTTTCACCAGGCTCACCGCACTGAGGTCCAGGGTATTGCGGGTGCTGGGCTCAAAGGTGCGAATCCCCCGCTCGCAAAGAATCACCTGAGCATTCCCGCCGGCTAAGATATATTCTGCAGCCGCAAGCCATTCCTCCACCGTGGCCGCCAGGCCCCGCTTCAGAATCACCGGGTTTCTTACCTCCCCCAGCAGCTTAAGAAGGTGGAAGTTTTGCATGTTGCGGGACCCTACCTGCAGAATATCCACTTTATCCACCAGCACATCCAGGCTGCGTTCATCCATAACCTCCGTCACAGTAAGAAGTCCATATTCCGCTGCAGCTTCCCTCAGATAGTCTATTCCTTCTTCCCCTAACCCCTGGAAGCTATAGGGGGAAGTGCGGGGCTTATAGACTCCCCCTCTTAAAATCTTGCCGCCGGCTGCTTTGACCCCTTGGGCAGCGGCCCGCATCTGTTCTCCGGATTCCACGGCACAAGGACCGGCCATCAGCACGACCTCACGGGCTCCGATAGTCGTATCCCCTATCCTGATCGTACTTCGTTCATCCTTTAACCCCACTAAAGGCAAATTCATAACTCCAAACCCCCTGATATAATAGTCCACGGCGCCCTCTTCCTGAGATGAAAGCCGTGGACTTTCTGTCTTACCGCTCACTGCGCAGAAAAATTTCTTTATATTATATCCCACAAACCATTGCCCATACAAGGTATCGCCAAGCTATCTCCTTTTAATAAGTTTCCTTTTAATAAGGCAACCGTATCATTCCGAAAGGATCCACCTCCAGGTTAAAGGTTTCTCTTCGACCGTTCCATTGTATACTGAAACTACAGCTGTCTTCAGCCTTTCTCACTAAACCGCTCCCTCCGCCCAACCTGGCAAAGCCATCGGGACCTAGAGTATGCCATGTTCCACTGATGCTGCCATAATTACCTTCAAGGCTATAGTTAAAGGATTCCACTTGAGAAGGATTCCCCTTGTATTTGGCTGCAGAACTCCCTTCACTCCAGCTCTCATACCCCAGCACACCCTGATCATCTTTATAAAATTGGCCAAAGCAGTCAAGCACTACCTCAACCATCCAGTATTGACCCTCTCCCCGGAAAACCAGCGTCTTCCCGCCATTTAAGTCTCTCAGCACCAATTCCCTGATCGCTTTTGAGCGTTGCACATAGGAAGCATAGTCCGGCCCCATCGTCTTTAAGCTTTCTATGTCCAGCAAAGGGCAGTACACGATGAACATATTCTTCGCCGCCAGGGTCTGGAAAAGCTGGCTGTGAGGCAAAAACACCGCCATCATTTCGTCGTTAAATCTCCAGTAATGCCCGGCCAGCTGCTCCCGTTCCCTATGGGAGGAAAAGGGGTAGATCCATACTAAATCCTCAGAGCCACGGATGCGAAATATCTCAGGTTCAATGCCCAGCAGCACCGTATCCTCAAATCCTTCTCTTGCCACCGCTTCAAGCTTAAGCCCTTTTTGGGCAAAAAGCTTTGTTACCTCGCTCAAGGTCAGGGGACGATACTCCAGCTCTTCTTTGGTCATTCCCGAGGATAACCCTATCGAACCGGCGATCATCAGAAAAATCAAAGTGATGACAGCCAAGGATTGTACCGTTTTCGCCCTGCTCATCATCATGCCCTCCTCTTATCTTATTCTCAGGAAAAAATAAAGGAATTAACACTATTAACCAGTGTTAATTCCTTCTTCTATTTCAGAGCAGCAAAATCCTTTTTTAGTTCGATTCATTATTCGTGCTTACTTTGCGCTGGTTTCTCCCCTGCAGCCAATTCTTAATATAGGCATAAACCGCGGGAACAGCCGATATGCCAATGATCGCAAAGATCACCAAGGTAAAATTATCCTTTACAAAAGGCAGATTGCCAAAGAAATAACCTGCGCAAAGAGCTACCGTAACCCACAATAAAGCCCCTACGAAATTATACGCCAAGAACCTCAGGTATTTCATGGTGCCGACACCTGCCACAAAGGGGGCGAAGGTGCGAATAATCGGCAGAAAGCGGGCAATGATAATGGTCTTACCCCCATGCTTTTCATAAAACCTTTGGGTCTTCATCAGATTCTCATGGTTAAGGAAACGCATTTCTTTGGAGAATACTTTCGGTCCCAGGAAACGGCCGACCTCATAATTCACCGTATCCCCGATGACGGCAGCCGCCAGCAGTAAGAAAAACAAAATCCACACATCCAAGGCACCGCTGGCTGCGAAAGTACCTACCACAAAGATCAAAGAATCTCCGGGCAGAAATGGGGTCACCACCAACCCTGTTTCGGCAAAGATAATCAGAAAAAGAATGAGATATGTCCACACTCCATAAGAAGCTATGATTTCACCAATATGACTATCCAAGTGAATAAAAAAGTCCAACACGGTCTGCAGCAATTCCAAAGTTTAACCCCCTACCATCTTATAGAAAACCCATTTGTCAGCTAGTCCTCTCTTCCGAATTATCATAGCGTTTTATAGAAAAAAAATCAAATAAACTGCTTAAGATTTAAGAAAAGATTAATAAAAAGAAAAAACCGCCTGGAAGAGACGGTTCAGCTTTTGACAAGAGTTACCTCTTGTCTATATAAAAGGTAGGAGAAGAATGTCGTTACTTGTATACTATCACAACACCTTAAACTACAGGTGAAGAAACTGTAAACAAAATGTTAACATTATGTGAAGGAAATTGGCAAAGCCCCTTCACCTTCTCAACCTTCTTGGAATAAGACCGTGGAGAGATATCTTTCCCCCGTATCCGGGAGTAGAACGACGATGTTCTTTCCTTTATTTTCCGGTCTCTTGGCGATTTGGGTCGCCGCATAAGCCGCAGCACCTGAGGAAATCCCAACCAGCAGACCTTCCGTCTTCGAAAGTTTTCGAGAGGTCTCAAAAGCTTCCTCATTTTTGACCTGGAAAATTTCATCGATGACTTCTGAGCTATAGACACCGGGGACAAATCCGGCACCAATACCCTGAATCTTATGAGCTCCGGGAGTTCCTCCCGACAGCACCGGTGAATCTGCCGGTTCCACCGCGATAACTTTTACCCCCGGTTTCTTCTGCTTCAGGGCTTCACCCACACCGGTTACCGTTCCGCCGGTGCCCACTCCGGCCACAAAGATATCCACTTCTCCATCTGTATCTCTCCAGATCTCTTCAGCGGTGGTTTGCCTATGAATTTCCGGGTTAGCCGGATTGTTGAACTGCTGTGGTATAAAGGAATTCTTATATTCAGCAGCTAATTCCTCAGCTTTTTGAATAGCTCCTTTCATGCCGGCCGGTCCTGGAGTCAGCACCAGCTCCGCTCCCAAAGCCTTGAGCAGGTTCCTTCTTTCCACGCTCATGGTTTCAGGCATGGTTAAAATCAAGCGATAGCCACGGGCAGCGGATACAAAAGCCAAGGCAATTCCTGTATTGCCACTGGTGGGCTCAATAATGACCGTATCCTTGTTCAGCAATCCTTTCTCTTCCGCGTCTTTGATCATGGCGTAGCCAATTCTGTCTTTGACGCTGGAAAGAGGGTTAAAGTATTCAAGTTTTGCTATGACCTTAGCCTCTAATTCAGTGGTCCTATTGTAATTGGACAGTTCCAATAATGGGGTATTGCCAATTAGGTCAGTTAAACTTCTGGCGATTTTCGACATGTGGGTAACCTCCTTAAATATAAAATTAAGCGCTGTTTCCTATACCGTCTCGTTATTCCTAGTATTCTTATTTGTTTTGTTGTCTTTATTGTAATCCTTTACCTGCTCTGCTGTCAATAGAAATTTAACTAAAGACCATTCTCATGAGTATCCTGGCTGTAATGGCTTAATTCCATCAGAAAAGCCTCCGAGGCTTTCGTAAAATAAGTTTGCTGGCCTCTCGCAATAAGGAACTCCCGTGACAGGCGGGGCAAGTTTTCTTCCAGGGGTATAATGGCTATTTCTCCCGCCTTAATCTCTTTTTGAATAATCAGCTTTGATACTAAAGCGATTCCCAGTCCGCTCAGAACCGCTGCCTTAACCCCAGTGTTGCTGCTGAATCCATAAGAATGCTTGACCGGAATCTTCAGTGTTTCGATAAAGCGATCACTGAACTCACGGGTTCCGGAACCCGTTTCCCGTAGAATCCAAACCTGATCCTCAAGATCCTGAGCGGTGACCCCTTTTATTTTTGCCAAGGGGTGACTTGGCAGAGCAATCAAAACCATTTCATCCACCATGAAAGGCTCCAGGATAAACTCCTTACCGGTGATCTTACCCTCGACTAAAGCTACATCCAACCGGTTCTGCCTTAATCCTTGAGCAATCTCTTCCGTATTCCCGATGGTGACATTAATATTGAGATTGGGATACCTTCTGGCCGTTTGACTGACCAATTCCGGCAGAATATATTCCCCGATCGTAAAGCTCGCCCCAATGCGGAGATTTCCGGAAACAATGCTTTGAATCTGGTTGATTTTTTCTTTGGCCTCCTGGTATTGATTGATGATTCTGCAGGCCTGCTCATAGAGGATTTCTCCAGCCGGAGTCAAATCAACATGCTTTGAGGAACGATAAATGAGCTTTGTTCCAAACTCATTCTCTAAATTGCGAATGTGTGAGCTGACAGCCGGTTGGGAAAGGAAGAGATCTTCGGCTGCTTTGGAAAAGCTTTTTTCTTCTGCTACTTTCCTGAAAATTTCTAAGGTTTCTATTATCAATGGGACTACCTCCTGTTTATAAGCATTCGCTATGTATAGTATAACAAATCGGGATTGCGTTTAGTTCCTTGCTAAGGTTAAAGTAGAGATACGTTTTTAATCGGTTTTAATATTTACCTTAGGAGGATATCATGGCCATCATAAATAATCCAGTCGAAAGAACAGAAAGACACTTTCCTTCAGCTAAATTCCCCATCGCTCCCTTCCTGCCGGGACTGCTTTTCACCATGGGAGTTGCCGCCTTCGCCACGGGAATAGCTACCCTACCCGGCATCAGCAAGATTGGCGCCATGCTTTGTGCGATTTTTATAGCCGTTCTTTATCGCAATACTTTGGGCTATCCGGAAAAATGCCGCCCCGGCATCCAGTTTACCGCTCAGAAAATTTTGCGCTTTGCGATTATCCTTTATGGCTTTCGCCTCAATATCCATCTGGTCCTGCAACAAGGCCCCTCCCTTTTGTTTCAGGGGGTATTCACCATTGTCATCGCCGTCTTTACCACCCTTTTGGTGTCTAAGTGGCTTAAGGGTGATCGGCAGTTGTCCCTGCTCCTGGGCATTGGGACCGGTATCTGCGGGGCGGCGGCCATTGCTGCAGTTGCTCCTATCCTCAAAGCGAAGGACGAGGATACCGCCATCGGGGTGGGTATCATCGCCTTAATCGGTACTCTTTTTACCCTTGCCTATACCCTGCTTTATCCTTATCTAGGCTTAACCGCCCTCCAATACGGAACCTGGAGCGGGATCACCTTACATGAGATTGCTCATGCGGCGGCGGCGGCCAATTCAGTGGGAGCCGATGCCTTGACCGCCTCCTTGCTGGCTAAATTGGCCAGAGTCTTCCTCCTTATTCCTGTAAGTTTCGTTCTGCTTTGGTGGGTGCGCCGCCAAAGCAAAGAAACTGAGGACTCGACTCAGAGAGCCTCCTTTCCCTGGTTTCTGTTAGGCTTCATCTTAACCAGTCTCATTGGCACCTATCTCCCTCTGCCCACAGAAGTCTTGAATGCCATTGCCACCCTCTCCTCCTTTTTAATGGCTGCCGCCATGGTCGGATTGGGACTTAATGTTCATTTAGCCAGCCTCCGTTCCAGAGCCCTGCGTCCCCTCCTCGCTATGCTCGTCGCTTCTGTCCTGGTTTCCGCCTTTTCTTATTTCACTCTGATACTTTAACAGCATCATTGCCAATTCATAAGGAACGCCCCTGTGTCTCTCTGCAAGGGTATATCTACCATTACAGATTTGCACAGGGGCAATTTTCTTTCCTTATTCAAGCATCATGAATAACACACTTCCTATTCTCAGCCGGCGGCTTTTCTTAGGGCCTGCTCGAGATCATAGATGAGATCCTCTGCATCTTCTATACCAATGGAGAGCCTGACCATATCCGGGGTAACTCCTGCCGCCACCAGATCCTCTTCCGATAACTGAGCATGAGTGGTGCTGGCCGGGTGAATGACCAATGACTTGGCATCGGCTACATTAGCCAGCAAGGAGAAGATTTCCAGGCTGTCAATAAACTTCTTGCCGGCCTCGATCCCGCCCTTAATACCAAAGGTAAAGATGGAACCCGCACCTTTGGGAAGATATTTTTGAGCGAGTTCATAGTATTTACTCTCTTTAAGGCTGGGATAGTTTACCCAGGCCACCTGAGGATGATTGCTCAAGAAATCCACGATTTTTTTCGTATTGGCCACATGCCTTTCCACCCGAAGGGAAAGAGTCTCCAGCCCTTGGAGGAACAGGAAGGAATTAAACGGACTCAAGGCTGCTCCCGTATCCCGCAAGAGCTGCACCCTGGCTTTGGTGATATAGGCTGCCGGTCCCAATGCTTCCGCATAGTTTAAGCCATGGTAGCTGGCATCCGGCTCAGTTAAGCCCGGGAATCGGCCGCTGCCGGCCCAATCAAATTTTCCTGAATCCACAATAATCCCACCGATGGAGGTTCCGTGTCCCCCGATGAACTTGGTCGCTGAATGGACTACAATATCCGCCCCAAACTCAAACGGGCGAATCAGATAAGGTGTACCAAAGGTATTATCAACGATTAAGGGCACTCCATATTCATGAGCGATCTGAGCCACAGCCTCAATATCGATAAGATTAATGCCCGGATTGCCTATAGTTTCAATATAGAGAGCCTTCGTTTTTTCGGTAACCGCTTTGCGAAAATTCTCCGGATCATCAGGATGGACGAATACCGTCTTAATCCCCAGCTTAGGCAAGGTTGTTGAAAAAAGATTGTAAGTTCCTCCATAAAGGGTACTGGCTGAGACAATCTCATCTCCCACTCCGGCAATATTTAAAATGGCATAGGTAACTGCAGCCGAACCCGAAGCGACGGCCAATGCTCCCACTCCACCCTCCAAGGCGGCGATCCGCTGCTCGAAAACATCGGTGGTGGGATTCATGATCCGTGTATAGATATTCCCGGTTTCTTTTAAGCCAAATAAATTGGCCGCATGTTCCGCATTAGCAAAGACGTAGGATGAAGTCTGGTAAATAGGTACAGCCCTTGAACCTGTGGTAGGATCGGCCGTTTGCCCTCCATGGACCTGTAGGGTATCAAATTTTAATTGTCTCTCGCTCATCATATCGCTCCTTTACCCTCAATCTGGCGCATTCTCAAAGTAATCAAATATGTTTACTCTACTTTAATAAAGTTTAAGTTCATTCACCTCTTTTGTCAATAGAAAAAACCTGATGTATTATATAATTTTTTATTATTTATTTAATCTATATTCTAACAGTTTTTAAGAAGAGAATAAAGAACAACCTTCTGAAAAAGCTCAGAAGGCTGTTGCTTTAGATATAGTACATGATGCCGCTATGGCCGCTCATCACATTATATTCGTGAACAAGATCCTCTAAGGTCAGCGAATCCACCAATTCATTAATGCGCTCAGTCATCTGATCCCACACCTTAACTTGAATACACTCCTGGATGCTTACCCCGCCTTCCTGAGGCAGTTCTTCATTGGCAACGGATAATTCTCCTTCCAGGACTCTGAGAATTGTGCCGACTTTAATCTCAGCCGCTTTGTCCGCCAAGACATAACCGCCCTGAGCCCCTTTTACACTATTGATGATCCCCGCCTTGCGCAATGCGGAAAAAACCTGCTCTAAATAGTTCTCAGAGATATTTTGTCGTTCAGCAATATTGGAAAGGGGCACATGTTCTCCTCGGGAATGAACGGCCAAATCCAGTAATGCCCGCAGCCCGTATCTGCCTTTTGTTGATATTTTCATTCCTTTAACACTCCAAGCTTAAGAATTCAGATGGGTTTAGTTTTAATGTAATACGGATTCCATACTTTGTCAAACCCTGCTCTGAGAATAATAGGGCTTTCCCCTAAAGCTTGATGCTTCAGGGGAAAGCCCTTTGTTCACCTATTATGCCGGCGGTTACTGCCTTAATCCATAAGTCTGAGTCACATCGAGAACAAAAATAATCCCATTCCCCGGTTGTTCAATATGAAGTTCATTGCGTATAGCCGTGACGATAGCCTCTGTGGTTTGGCTCTCCGCCAGGATCATGACAATTTCCTTTTCCGGTTCGATAGCCATGGAGAACAAGGTGTGAGTCTCGTGAATTCCTGAGCCACGGGCATTGATGATGGTTCCACCTCTTGAGCCGGCTTTCGTCGCTGCCTCTATGACCTCTTCAGCCTTACCTCTGTCCACTACAGTATAAATGGCATGATACATAGGAATTTCTGCACCTCGACTTTCTTGTTCACTGCGAAAGGAAAAATGACGGCCTACAAACCCCCTCACCGTAGTTGTAAAGGCAATGCCGTGATTCGGTTTATGCAGCGCTAATTTCTCATTAATCACTTTTAAGGCATACTCAGCTGTGCTTTTTTCTCCGAGCATCAGCACAATTTCTTTGCGGATATCCGTCAAATCCAAAAACTTTAGAATCGGATGATTGACCGTGCCTCGCCCTAAGAAAATCGTTCCTCCGGATATTCCACACTGTTTGGCAAGTTTGATTACTTTGCTGCCAACGCCAAAATTGACGACGAAGCAAATTAACTCAAATTCCTTTCCATCAGAGCTAAGCTTCATTTTCCTTTAATCCTTCCTTCACCGATTTCATCTTAAAAATAAAACCTAACGTTTGTAAAGCAATAATTGGAGTCATGGCAACCATGGCAATTACGCCGAAACCATCCACCATGACATTAGCCCCTTCAATAGCTTCAGCGGCACCTTGGGCAAAAGCCAGGATAAATGTTGCTGTCATCGGTCCAGAAGCAACCCCCCCTGCATCAAAAGCCATTCCTACAAATAATTTCGGCACAAAATACATCATAAGGATGGAGACCACATAACCCGGCAAAAGGAAATGCCATAACTGAAGTCCTGGGATCAAGATTCGAATCATCGATAATGAAACCGCAAAGGCAACTCCAATGGAAAGAGCTATCAAAACCACCGGTCTCTTTACATATCCACTTGTAACATCTTCTATTTGATGTGTCAAGACATAAACTGCAGGCTCTGCCAAAATGACTACCAAACCAAGAATAAAGCCGATGACGACAATGATCCATTTACTATCTAAAACGGCTACATTATAGCCAATCTTGCTGCCAACCTCCATAAAACCTGCATTAACTCCTGTCAGAAACAGAACCAATCCGATAAAAGTATAAACTAAACCCTTTAATACTTTACGGTAAGCCTTTGAAGATAATTTAAAGGAGATTTTTTGAAATAAGAAAAACATAAACATTATGGGCAGTAAGGCTATGAAGATTTCAAATGCTACGACGGGAAGTTTATTAATAAATGGTGCCAAAAGGGAGGACGAGACCTGAACGGACTCCTGAAGGCTCCCTGTGATCTCATCCTGCTTGGATAGGATGCTCATGATCATGACGGCAATAATTGCGCCGGCCGAAGTAACGGCTACAAGACCGAAGCTGTCTTTTTCCGAAGCCTTGCCATCCTTTTTTAAAGATGAAACCCCCAAAGCCAAAGCCAGCATGAAAGGCACAGTCAGCGCTCCGGTAGTTGCCCCGGAGGCGTCAAAAGAGATCGCCAGAAATTCCGAGGAGGTGAAAAAACTCAAGCCCAGGATGATCAAATAGAGAACCGTGAGTAACTTATACAAAGGAATATTATATATTATTCGGACTAAGCCAGTTGTGAGCATAACAGCAATCCCAATAGAAACCACCACAACAATGCTCAGCTTCGCTATAACCCCTGAAGTGACCATATCCACTTGCCCGGCAAGGATATGCAGATCAGGTTCAGCAATAGATATAAAAAATCCCAATACTAAACCTGCCGCCACAACAATCCACAATTTGTTGCTCTTCGTTAAAGCTCCTCCCATCAGAGTCCCTATTTTACTAATTCCTATATCCACTCCAAAAAGGAAAATAGCTAACCCCAAAACGATTAATAATGCCCCGAGAAGAAATCGGAAGACCAATAAAGGTTCCATGGGAATAATTGTGAAATTTAGAACCAATACAAGAATGATGATCGGGACGACGGATATTAATACTTCTTTTAATTTCTCTAAAAGTACATTCAAATAAACTTCACTACCCTTCTATCTATGTCTTATTGCGTCTTGGCACGCTTATAACGCAGGTATTCAATAAACTTCTCCACCTCCTCGATTTCATTTTGCGAAAGATCTCCACAATCGATTTTTTGGGGATGACCTTCATTAAGTGAACTATCTTCCAGATACCCCGCCGCTTTCATCAGCTCGTTGTAGCTTAAATCCAGGGCGAGAGCAATCGATTTCAGCACACAGGGTGAGGGATGCTTCCGCTCCCCATTTTCCAAACGGTAAATCTCCGTATGGCTCAGCCGGGCAAGCTCCGCAAGTTTGCGCAGAGAAATTTTACGCGCCACTCGCTGAGCCCAAATATAATGGCCTAGATCGACCAATTTCAGCACCTCTTTTTGGGTTAAATAAAGAAAATGTTTTTAATAATAACTTAATAATTATATCACCCTCTGTATCCTTTTGTCACCAAGTCATACCAAAATGGTGACAAAAGGATATATATCAGGACATTTTAAAGATTGATTATATTGAAACTATTCCATACAATTATTGACTACCTTACAAAGATTAGGTATAATGGAAGAAACTCGTTAGTTCTTGTGGATGAAAACCTTCTCGATTGCCTGTGGCTTTGGGGAGCAGGACACTTCCCATACGACGGGTGGAATTTAAATCTTGGAGGTTTTTTTTAAATGTTTGCAGACAAAGTTCTATCCTGTAAAGATTGTGGCGCAGAATTTGTCTTCTCTGCCTCAGAGCAAGAATTCTACGCAGAAAAAGGCTTTACAAATGAGCCTGGCCGCTGCCCTTCCTGCCGTTCTGCCAGAAAAGCTCAAAATCGTAACGGTGGTGGATATTCTTCCCGCCCACAACGGGAAATGTTCCCCGCTACTTGTTCATCCTGCGGAAAAGAAACGACAGTTCCTTTTCAACCTACGGGTGACAAACCTGTCTATTGCCGTGATTGCTACACCCCACGTAAGCGCAGCAACTGGTAATCTATAGCGTACATCGTCAATGAAGAACTTTGAGTCATTACTCAGAGTTCTTTTTATATACTATCTCTTTCTCCTTCGGTTGCCTTTCCAATCCGCCCATTCTTCCAATTGATTTTATTCTATTAATTAATTCGAAAAAGATATTTATTCTAAATATAAAAAATAATATATTAATTTTTAGCTATATTAAATATTATTATTTATGCTATATAAAAAATAAATGTTAACTTTCTATGAATTTATTCACAAGTTACTTGCTTATGCAACAAAAAATAGGTATGATAGAGCCATAAGGAACAATATTGTGAGGTTTTATTATGCCAACGTTTCATGAATATACTGCAAGATCGTTCGGATTTCATCTGAATAAGGCAGCACGTCTTATTGCCCAGCGATTGAGTCACAACTTCAAAGAACATGATTTTGAAGTTACAATAGAACAATGGAGATTACTCCTCTATTTATGGCGGGAAGACGGCCAGACTCAAAACAGTTTGGCTCTGAGCAGCAATAAAGATGAGCCCAGCGTTTCCAGGATCATCAACACCATGGAAAAACATAACCTGGTGGTCAGAACCAGGCATCCTCATGATCGGCGGACGAATCTCATTTATCTTACGGAGACCGGAAGAAATCTTAAAGATGGACTTATGGCTATGGGAGACAAAACAAACGAAGAAACCACTCAAGGGATTGACCTCGAGGATTTAACAGTTTGTATCAGAGTCTTAGATAAGGTTATCGATAATCTTTCCGCTCTTAACTAGTGAAATTAATCATTACTCACCCCAAAGAGGGCTGACTTCAGGATTGGACAATCCTAAAGTCAGCCCTCTTTCTATGGTCTTCTTCATGTATTTAACATATATCAAATACACTTTAGCCCATCAACATAACGATATACTTCCAAGACTGCCCCGGGGGAAAGATTCTCATCAAGGATTCCGGCACTGCTGCCAAAGATATAGCTCCCAGGCAGGACCATCCTTAATAATTCATCCACCTTGGGGACTCCACCGGCCTCAAACCAGTCCAGCCCATACCCGCCCATAAGACACATATCCCTGCCAACGGCTTCTCTGACTTCCGCAAGATCCATGACAGACTCCAAGGAATGAATCCCCTTAAAGCTCATTTCCTTTAAATCCTGGAGAATAAGCCGGATATCCCCATCTGAATGAAAGAAGATCGGCAGCTCTCTCCCTGCCAATTCCCGGGATGTGCGGCGCAAACTCTGCAGGAGTTCCTTAAGGTACGGAAAAAATATCTCCCGCATAATCCGGGGGGAAATATATAGTCCACGGTTATAGGCGATATCATCAGCGATCAAAATTCCATGAGCCCCGGAAGCGATAGCCTTCCTGCCCAGCTCCAGACTCTTTTGCATCGACTCCTTGACAAGCTCTGCGATTTTTTCTTGATCTCTCACCGTATCCATCAAGAAAGCTGTAAAATCGGCATAACCATGTCCCACACCTTGAAAAGGACCGTCAAGCAAGGCAAAGAGGAAAAAATCACTTTCCTCTTGCCACTGTTGCAGCTTTACCCATGGTTTATCCGGCTTTTGGGAATCGGCCATAAAAACAAGGGCATCAAGGCCTAATAATTCATAGGCCTTCATCCTCGCCTCAAGGTCAAGGGGGGGCGGGCTGGGGAAGGAGGACTGTTGAAGAAGTTTGGCAACCAGGCCATCCTCAACAAAGAACTCCCCCTTGGGAAGCTTATCCACCGCCTCCCCATCTATCATTGCCAAGACCCTTTCAATCTTCGTCATATTCCCTCCGAGCAACTAACACTCTGTATTATCTCACATAGTTGGCAGGATTTACGGTATCGCCATTGACGATGATTTCAAAATGAAGGTGGGAACCTGTGGAACGGCCTGTGGAACCGACCAAACCAATGGTCTCACCCTGAGAAACGGATTGCCCCACCTTAACCAGTATTTTAGAAGCATGAGCATAACGGGTTTGGATTCCATTACCATGGTCAACCAAAATGCAGTTCCCATAGTTGCCTTGCCTGCCTGCCGCAACGACTGTCCCGGCGGCCGCGGCCACAAAGGGATCACCGCTGGACCCCGCATAATCAATGCCTGTATGGAACTCGCTGCCGCGGTATCCATAATAGGAACTGACATAGCCTCCGTAAGGTCTTACTAAGGCCGGCACTAAACCGCTACCCCGGGAAGCGCTGGCTACCTGAACACGTTGAGGCCCCTTAGTCACCACTTGGGACACCGCTTCCTTAGTCACTTTCTCATCTACGATAGTCTTTGTGACAATTTTATCATTCTTCTGCACATACGAATATGTAACAACCTTTTCACCGTCGGCTCCGGCTTTGGTAACTTTCGATGTACCGCTGGCTAATTTATTGTCAACCTTGGTCTCCACATCAAAGGGTATAGTTTCCGTCGCCGTCTTGGTTCCCTCAAAGACGACGGTAAGATAGGGACTGACCTTCTCAATCGCAATTTTTTCTCCGGGCTTAATGATGGTATCGAGGGTTGCTCCGGGGTTAGCGGCAAGAACTTCCACGGTTTTCAAGTCATTCTTACGGGCGATCAACCACCAGGAATCGTTTTCTTCCACCACATACTCTTCTTTTTGCACATTGCCCTGTTTCAGCACCTCCAAGGCTTCTGCCACGGTGGTAATTGCTTCAGGCAAAGCTTCTACATCCTGAATTTCAACCTCTTCTTCAAAGGTTACCGCAGTCAATTTATTATTCTCATCTTCTTTGACGTACATTTCCTCGTAGGCTTTTAAAAGCTTATCCGCTTCCGCCTGGCTCGCTAAAGTAAACATGGGATGGTCTGCTATTTTTAATTCCACCGCTTCAATAAAGAAAGACAGCTTGCCTTTAAGCTCCTCTTTGGTTAAGGGAGTAAAGCCATTATCGATTCGTGCCGTAGTATATTCGATTTGGTCATGGGTCTTGGCGACCTCTCCGACAGGAGCTCCTTCTTCTTCAAGGACTTGCTCCAGCAGCTTTTCTCCGTTGATGACGCTTTCCACTATACCCACCGTTTCACCATTAATGACTACATAGGCCGCAGGAGCTGTGGTATTAAGATAATATCCTCCGCCTCCCAGCGCCAGTAGGACGGCTAAGGCTCCGCCAATCATTTTGGGAGACTTCCATGGTAGTTTATTCAAGGATTCAATCCAGATTTTTGGCTCTAGCTTGATTTTCACAGGCCGCATACTTACCTCCTATTACACAAACAACTCAAAACCATTATACAGGATGGTTGTGATGATTTTGTGAAAATCTTTAAATTTTTTCTGTTTCACTCCTAAGAAATTATCTATTCCCACAATTCTCGACTTAATTCTTCAATTCTTTTTTTCCTTTTTGCGGTTTCCGAAGGATCAATCAGATACTCTCCATTGCTTAAAACCAAACTGTCCCCTTCCTTGGCTTCTCTGGGCAGAGCATGACGGGGAACATTGATGATAACCCGATCTTCTTGTTCAATCACCGCAAACTCACCTTCAAAACGATCAATAATTCCTTTCATTTTCAGGCAACTCCTTTCTAAGATGCAAAGATCCTTCAGGCAGTTTTCTCTTGGCTTATTGAACCTCATGGGTTGTTGTGGCAAATGTGAGTGCGGAACCATTGGCAGTCACTGTTATGGTCCCCACTTGATCGGTTCTGTAAATCCCAATCCCTGCATCGCTTAACCGTTTAAGAACAGTTTCTGTTGGGTGACCATAGCTGTTATCCTTCCCTACAGAGATAATAGCATACTTGGGAACTACAGCAGCGAGAAAATCTTTCGTCGTCGATGATTTACTGCCGTGATGACCTACTTTCAGGACATCAGCCTTTAGATTTACACCAGCGGCCAGCATTTCTTTTTCCGAGACATCTTCCGCATCTCCCGTAAAGAGAAAGGCATGGGGTCCATAGACTAAGCGCAGGACGATGCTGTAATTGTTCATGTCCTCATATTGACCGGACAGGGGGGCAAGTATTTCTGCTGAAACGGCAGGCATTCCTTCCTCAAGGGGCCCTAAATCCAACTGGACTCCGGCCTTCCCTTCCTTGATTTTCAAGCCTTTCTCCTGGACAGCCAGCAAAACATCCTCAAAGGTCCTGGTAGTGCTGGTCACCTTGGGCATAATCACCTGCCCGATCTTAAACTTTTCGATAACCTTATCCAATCCTCCGATGTGATCCTCATGAGGATGAGTTCCAATCAGGATATGAATTTCCTCAATTCCTCGGTCTTGGAGATATTTGATTAAGAACTCGGCATCGGCATTATTGCCGGCATCGATCAGTATATTTTTGCCGTTGGGAATCTGAATCAGGGCTGAATCGGCTTGACCTACATCGATAAAGCTTACCTGCAAAGCCTTAGTATCCGCGTTATCTTTCCCTAAGGAACTTCCGGGGTTTTGCCCTTCTTTAACGCTATTCCTCTGATCCTGAGAGTTCTGAGGATTAGGATTCGCCAAGTCTGCGCAGCCTATTAACAATATTGACAATAGGAGAACTAAAAGAAAGCTCCCTATCTTATAACCTTTCACAGCATCCCTCTTCTTCTATCTTTTGGAATAATTAAAACTTCTACTCTCTTATCTCTATGTACATCTATCTTATCTCTATATACAACCCAAAGAAGCTCCTGAAGGCTCCACACCATTCAGGAGCTTCTTATTAAGCTTTCGGCCCGGCCTGGCGGATTTCTTCAGCAGTCTGGGCAAATTGCTCGAAGTTCTTTTGGAAGCGCTGAGCCAGTTCCCTGGCATTGATATCATAAGCCTCTTTATTCTGCCAGGTCAATCTTGGATTTAAAACCTCACTGGGTACCCCTTCCACATGGTCAGGAACCAGGACGCCAAAATTCGGATCAGCGGTGAATTCAGCCTGCTCCAAGGTGCCTTGGAGGGCTGCCGTAATCATCGCCCGGGTATAGCCCAGTTTGATACGCTTGCCCACCCCGTAAGCGCCGCCGGACCAACCGGTATTGACCAGATAGACCCGTGTACCATAGGTGTCGATTCTCTCTCCCAGCATTTCCGCATACACTTGGGGTGCCAAAGGAAGGAAGGGAGCACCAAAGCAGGTGGAAAAAGTCGCCTGTGGCTCTGTAATTCCCCGCTCAGTTCCGGCCAGCTTGGAGGTATATCCGGATAAGAAATGATACATCGCTTGTTCCTTGGTGAGTTTGGCGATGGGAGGCAATACACCAAAGGCGTCCGCCGTGAGGAAAACAATCACCTTAGGCTGTCCCCCTACACCGGGGATTACGGCTCCTTTGATATAGTCGATGGGGTAAGCCGCCCGTGTATTTTCCGTCAGTGTGGCATCGTCATAATCGGCAACCTGGGTGTCCGGATGAAGAACGACGTTTTCCAGAACCGTTCCAAAGCGGATGGCCTGCCAAATCTGCGGTTCTTTTTCCTCGGAAAGGTTGATGCATTTGGCATAGCAGCCCCCTTCAAAATTAAAGACCCCGTTTTTTGACCAGCCATGCTCATCATCACCGATTAAACAGCGCTCCGGATCGGCGGAAAGGGTGGTCTTTCCCGTTCCGGATAAACCAAAGAACAGGGCTACATCCCCATCCGCACCGATATTGGCCGAACAATGCATGGGCATGACTTCCCTTAAAGGCAAATAGTAGTTCATGACGCTGAAAATGGATTTCTTCATCTCGCCGGCATAATGGGTCCCCCCAATCAATACCACCCGCTTTTCGAAGGAGCAAATGATAAAGGCCTCGGAATGGGTTCCATGGACTTCCGGATCGGCTTTAAAGCTGGGGACAGCAATAATCGTAAACTGGGCTTGATGGTTATCTAATTCCTCTGGGGTGGGGCGAATAAAAAGTTGGTGTACAAAGAGATTTTGCCAGGCGAACTCATTGATGACCCGGATGGGAAGCCGGTATTCTTCATCTGCCCCGGCAAAGCCATCAAAAATAAACACTTCTTGTTTAGCTTCTATATAGGCTTGGACTTCATCATAAAGCTTCTCAAAGTATTCCTGGGCAATAGGGCGGTTCACTGAGCCCCAATCGATCCGCTCATGGACCGAAGGTTCATCGACGATAAATTTATCGAGAGGGGAACGTCCGGTATATTTCCCCGTACTTACACGAAATGCTCCACTGGAAGCAAGAGTACCTTCTCCACGCTCAAGGGCCATGTCAACTAATTCTGATACCTCTAAATTATGATGAACAATTTGATCCATGATAACGCTGCTCCTTTTCCGTGATTAAAATATACAAAATACATGGGACGTGCAATGCACATTCACCATTATAGCAGTAGCGCATGGAATTTGGCACCCATTTTTTCATTTTTGATGATTAATATACGAAAAAACTATGCAGCGCGGCTGGCTTTCACCAGGCTCTGCATAGTTTTTTTCTATTATCTCATCGGAATGAGGCAGCTTCAGTTGGCGGCATAGTAGTTAATAAGGCTTCCCTGGAGGATAATCTCTCTCTCGTCCTGAGTCAGCGGATTGAGCTGAAGCTTAACCTCTTTAATCCCATGAGCAGTAAACAACTGCCCTGTAACCGTTTCGGCTTCACTGATGATGCTCTGGCGAATTCCCGGGACAAAAAGCACATCATCCACATGGAAAACGATCTCAGGGTCATTATCCCAGGTAAAGGGCAACATTCCCCAGTTGATCAGGTTGCTCCGGTAACGTTTGGTAGCGTACTCCTGAGCGATATTGGCCCATCCTCCCAGGACCTTCTGACAGGATGCAGCCTGCTCCCGGGCTGAACCATCCCCAGGCTTCACGGCATAGATCACTGTACCGATCCCGGTATTGGCCAGTGCCTCCTGCAGCTGGGTATAAGCAGGGGCCGCCTGAAGGATTCGCTCTCCCAACCCGCGCAAACCGTCGCTCAGGCCGGTCAAATCCTTGGCACCGGCCACCAGGCTGCGGCGTTCTTTCTCCAAGGCTTGCACCCCTTTGGCACGTTCCACATACTGAGGCTCTTTCCGGGAAAGGGTAAATTCTGCAAGTCGCAGAGGGTTGGAGCGGTAAGAGGAGGTTTCTCCCGAAGGAATCAACTCATCTGTGGTGGTGACAGGATCGTGAATGACGGCCGCAAATTTCAAGAGAATATTCTCGGGGAGGGCAATCATCTCCGGCCAATCGGCAATATTGGGGCCGAACTTCAATTCCGACTTAAGGAGGGGTTTGCCGAAACCTTGATACACTCTCTTGGCATAGATATCAGCATTAAATTCATAATCAGCTTCTGCGGGAGTAAAATCAATCTCCGTCGCCGGGGTCAGCCGGCCACCGCGAATCACTGTGGCAGCAATAGAACGTGCGTCCATCAAGGCAACTGAAGATATCTGCAGTTCTCCGGGTTTAGAGCCTTCCCGGTTAGGGAAGTTCCTCGTGGTATGACGAATGCTGAATTGGCCGTTGGCGGGTACATCCCCGGCCCCAAAGCAGGGACCGCAGAAGGCTGTCTTGATCAGTGTTCCGGCCTGCATCAGCTTGCCGATAGCGCCCCGCTTAATGAGTTCGTAATAAATGGGCTGACTGGAGGGGTACACGCTGAAGGACAGGTAGTCGTTCCCCACCGATTGGCTGTCCAGGATAGCAGCTACATCCATAATGTTTTCAAAGCTGCCGCCGGCACAGCCTGCCACGATGGCCTGATCCACATGGAGCCGGCCCTTGACGATCCGATCCGTCAGATTGAACTTAATCCGGGGATTATCCAGCTGCTTTCTTGCTTCTGCTTCCACCTGTTTAAGGATATCGTAAGGGTTCTCATTGAGCTCGGCAATGGTAAAGGTATTGCTGGGATGGAAAGGCATGGCGATCATGGGCACGATTTTGCTTAAATCCACCATTACCATACCGTCATAATAGGCCACTTCTCCCGGCTCCAGCTTGGCATAAGCTTCACTGCGGCCATGGATATCATAATACTTCTTCACTTGATCGTCGGTGGTCCAAATGGAGCTTAAGCAAGTGGTTTCTGTAGTCATGACATCAATACCGCTGCGGAAGTCCACTGATAGATTCTCAATGCCGGGGCCCACAAATTCCATGACCTTATTCTTAACAAAGCCATTCTTAAAGACGGCTCCGATAATGGCCAGGGCTACGTCCTGGGGACCTACGCCAGGGCGGGGCTTGCCTTCCAGATAGATGGCCACCACACCGGGATATTTCACATCATAGGTTTTGCTGAGAAGCTGCTTGACCAGCTCCGGTCCCCCTTCCCCCACTCCCATGGTGCCAAAGGCGCCGTAACGGGTATGGCTGTCCGAGCCCAGAATCATGCTGCCGCAGCCTGTCATCATCTCCCTCATATATTGATGGATGACCGCTTGATGGGCAGGAACATAGATACCGCCGTATTTTTGAGCCGCAGACAAACCGAAGACATGATCATCTTCGTTGATGGTTCCACCCACCGCCGACAAACTGTTATGGCAGTTGGTCAGCACATAGGGAATCGGGAATTCCTTCAAGCCGCTGGCCCTTGCCGTCTGCACAATCCCCACATAGGTGATGTCATGAGAAGTTAAGGCATCAAAGCGAATCTTCAGATCATCCATGTTTCCGGAGGCATTATGCCGGGAGAGAATCTGATAAGCCATGGTATTTTTACGGGCCTTTTCACGATCCGGGAATTCTTCCGTGGAAAGCTGCTCCGGATCAACGGTCTGACCATTAAGATCCCAAAGAACATTTGTATCTTTTACCTCCAAGGCTTGCTTACCTTGAATAAGGTATATACCGTTTTCAATTAAACGTATCATGTCCATCCTCCATACTCTAGGTTTTTCCTCCTGCTGAGGCATGGTTTTAATTTACCTACATTTCTTATAAGTATCAACCTTTTTACACCATGTATACAATATTTAACGCCTGATGAGGATTATCCTGCTCTTTTTTGCCAAAACAAACTCTAGCTTATCGAATCGGCTTGCCTATATTTTTATCTATTCTCCATTGAGGAGCTGTGCCATCATCACCCCAGTATTCGTCCAGGACCTTTATCTTATCTTCGCTCATCTCAAAAAATGAAGCCACATGAAAGGAATTTTCCTTTGACCAAACACGTGTAACAGTAATCACACTATTGCCAATGTGTTCTATTCGTTCAACTTCGCCACTCCAGCTTCCAGGATAATCACAATTGGCTCTCAGAAATTCTTTGACATTAAATTGCTCATTTGTATTATGCCATCGGATACAGGCATCTTCGTGAAAATACTTTGGTAATTCTTCTTCGTTCTGGGTAGCAATATGATTCCAGTACTGAGTTACAAATTTGTTTATATCCATTGATATTTCTCCTTGTAAAATTTTTGTTGTCTATGTGATTTGGATGCGAACGCTGAATCCATAATACTGCGCTTTATCTTATAAGAAAAGACATACCCTCCTTGTGAGAAAGTATGTCTTTGGAGAACAATAGTGGAAAAAGTCTTTTCAAGCTGAAGATTATGCTTATTTTCTTACCGCAAGGCAATAATTCACATTGTCAAATGCAGTCATCGGATGCAAAGGATTGGCGTGATTGTAGGCTTCAAAATATTGTCCTGTCACTTCCCCAGGCGTTAGATGCTCATATATCAAGAACCCGTGGGAGGAAAGTACATTCTCCATATCTTCATAAGAATAGCCGGCAAGCATTTTTTCATTGGCCGTCGCTGCCAACATCGCTTGTTTTTTTGCCCGTTCTCCCCCTTTGTCGGTGTAGGTGTTTTCATCAGGATAGTCAAATACAATAGAACTACCCACAGGTAAAAGAGCACTGAGCGCCAAAATCAGATCTACAAATGTTTGCACGGAAAGATAATAGACAACGCCCAAAATACTGCAAAAGCTGATTTGGTTTTTATTAAATTTAATGTTTTGAGTCAAGGCGGTCTGCCATTCTTGTTTCATAAAATCGGCCGTAATATATTGGACATTATCGGGTATGGTTAGCTTGGCCTTTTCCAGTTTAGCCCTTTTATCCTTTGCCGTAGCTGGGTGGTCAATCTCAAAAATCTGTATTCCCTTAGCCCAAGCAGGCTGGCGATAGGCAAAACTGTCATACCCTGCACCCAGAATCAGATACTGTCTTGCGCCGCTTGACACTGCAGCGTAAAGTGCTTTTTCTGTAAATGCCGCTCTGCCAAGGGGTGAAGGAGATAGTTGATTATCCACTACCCATCTTAAAGCCTCATCCGGTGTCCCTTTAAAGGACGGATTAAAAAATCCAATACCTTCCGCCATATTTTTCGATATTTGTCCGTATTCTTCTTCGCTTAAGAAGAGCCTTGCCATACTGTCATTAAAAATTTTCACTTCATTGTTCTCTGCGTGGTATGCCCTGGAAAATGTGCTGACCAGTGCCGTTACACTTTTCTGTTCCATTTTAATCACCTCATATACTTAATACACCTGGAGCCTACTCAGTACAAGGCTTGAAATTTTTCTCATTTTATGGTATATTAAGTACAAGAAATCAAAGAAATTCACATTTCTGTCACATATATTGTGGCAGATTTTTTATTTTTTACACCGGAATAAAATGTCTAAGCTTTCTTTGGTTTGCTTTATCACAGGAACCCCTCCCCTAAAACGAAAAAGACTCGCACAGACGAATTCCAGATAGTAATATATGACAAGGTATGTCTTTTGGGATGGAGATGATGGGACTCGAACCCACAACTTCTCACATGCGAAGCAAGCGCTCTCCCGGTCCGTGCTTAAAGCACCCTCAAAATAGTGCTTGATTGATTGTTAATATTTGTTATTCAGAAAGAGGTTCGGTTATCGCCATCAAAATCTCATTCATTTTAGCATAATCACACAAGAAAGAAGCAGCGCTTGCTTCAACCATCTGCTTGTCGGTCACTTGAGAAAAGTCCACTTGATAACCTATGTTTTCAGCCAGATATTCGATAAAGAGCCTTTGCACTCTACCGTTACCTTCCCTAAAAGGGTGTAGGGCATTAATCTCGCTAAGGTAGAACGCCAAACGAAGTGGAACTTCATCTCGGGGGACGTCTTTAAGGTAGTTTTCTTCTTTTAATTTCCGAAATAGTATATGGGCATTTGGTTCAATAAACTGATAGTTGCAGAACATATTGCCTTTTGCCACGTTAACGCATCGAAGTTCGCCAGCCCATTCGTAAACATCGCCGAATACATACTTGTGGATCGTTTTCAAATGAAGCAGATCAAAATCACCTCGTATAACGTTTAATTTGGCATTTGCAATTCGCAAAGAGGTGATTTCTCTTTCTGCTATGCGCAGTTTTTCCGCATCCTCAATTCTCAGCTTGTTTATCAGCACATTAGAATGGGGATAGCAATATTTGTGATCCCATTCATAACTGTAATCATAATTGTTGTTCATGGTCATAGTCGTGGGCAGCTGTATGCTTTTTAACGAGTTCAGCTATGGTTTTCTCAACCAATTTATCATTTCCTGCACAATATCTGATTCTATCCTTATCAGACTGCGTAAGTGGCATTCCTTCCATCGCCATGGAGCCGTTAACCTCATCAATTAATTTTTCTAAATCTCTCACCTAAAACCACCTCGTCTTATTATACCATATTTTTACTTAAAACTTAAACAATAATCCAGGCTAAACCAATAAGAGCTACACTAGTCGAAAGATATGCCAGAATATTATGCGTTCATATTTACTGGTTAATTTATCTTTATAGCAGTTAGCTTATCTGCATCACTAGATAATTCCCATTTTTAATACAGGAACTCCGATATTATTGGCATGGTTAAGAATTCGTTTTATGCTTTTTGTAGACATATCTGTTAATAAAACAAAGACGGTATAAATCTGAACATACCTAAAAATGGTCAGATATTATACCGTCATTTATTTCATGATAGAGATGATAGGATTCGAACCCACGACTTCTTACATGCGAGGCAAGCGCTTTCCCACAGTGCTAGAGCTACATCCCCACGTCTTTAGCTAAGAGACAGACCAGCGCGTCTGCCTCATCAAAATATTATTCCTAGTACTTAATCACCGTCAAAAGCATTTTAAACCGTTTCCTGGCTTCCAAACCGTGGGGAACGTCGGAGGGCATGATCAGGGTCTCTCCCTCTTTTACAGTCAACAGCTTATCCCCGATGGTGATTTCCGCTTCGCCATCCAGAATCTGCACCATGGCGTCTCCCGAAGTGGTATGGGTGCTGATTCCCTCCCCCTCATCCAGGGAAAATAGGGTAATGCTGACGATAGGAGTCTGAGCAAGGGTGCGGCTGATCACTTGTCCCTGTTGGTAAGTAATCAGCTCTTTCAGGTCCAGAACTTGGGAAAACTCAATATTTTTCATAATTTGTGCCATTATAAAATCCCCCTTTTTCCTGCAGGCCATTTGCTTATGATTCAATCATTTGCTTATGACTTATTCTAACCTGAATTACCCTAAAAAAACGTGATTGGAATCACTTTCCAATTCTCTTTTTCAGCAAAGGACAATTTTAGTTGGATAGACTGGTTATGGGGGCAGGAATTCTGCCGCCCCGCCGGATAAATTCACGGGAAGAGAAGGGGTTCAGCTTAATCACCGGGGCGCTGCCCAGCAGTCCGCCGAACTCAACCCGATCCCCCACCTTTTTGCCGATGGCCGGTATCACCCGTACCGCGGTTGTCTTCTTATTAATCATGCCGATAGCAGCCTCGTCGGCGATAATCCCGGCGATGGTTTCCGGTTCCACATCTCCGGGGATAGCGATCATATCCAATCCCACCGAGCACACACAGGTCATGGCCTCCAGCTTCTCAATGCTCAGGGCGCCGACTTCCACGGCTTCGATCATGCCTGCATCTTCGGAGACAGGGATAAAGGCTCCGCTCAAACCGCCCACATGGGAGGATGCCATGGCTCCTCCTTTTTTCACCGCATCATTAAGCAGGGCTAAAGCAGCCGTGGTCCCATGGGCGCCGCAGCGTTCCAGTCCCATGTTCTCAAGAATTTCTGCTACACTGTCTCCCACAGCCGGGGTCGGTGCCAGGGAAAGATCCACAATGCCGAAGGGAACCTGCAAAGCTTGGGAAGCTTCTCTGCCAATCAATTCTCCCATGCGGGTAATCTTAAAGGAGGTTCGTTTAATGAGGTTGGCCAGTTCTCCCAAATCCGCCTGGGGGCTTTTCTTGACGGCATGGGCAACGACGCCGGGACCGCTGACCCCCACGTTGATCACCGCCTCCGGCTCTCCCACTCCGTGAAAGGCACCGGCCATGAAGGGATTATCCTCCGGGGCGTTGCAGAAGACCACGAGCTTGGCTGCGGCGATGCCATCCTGAGCCGCTGTCCGCCGGGCGCTGTCCAGGATGACTTCCCCCATCCTCAGCACAGCATCCATATTGATTCCGGATTTGGTGGAACCGATATTCACCGAGGAGCAGACAAACTCTGTCTCCGCCAAGGCTTGGGGAATCGCTTCAATTAAGGAGCGGTCTCCCTTGGTTAAGCCTTTTTGAACGAGGGCGGAAAAACCTCCCAGGAAGTTAATCCCCACCGTCTTGGCCGCTCTGTCTAAGGCTTTAGCCAAGCGGACCATTTCTTCGGGATTAAAGTTGGAGCCTAAAAGGGCCACCGGAGTTACCGAGACTCTTTTATTGACAATAGGAATGCCGTAACGAGCGGCTAAGCTTTCCCCTACGCTGACTAAATGCTCAGCTTGACGGGTAATTTTATCGTAGATTTTTTGTTCCACCTGTTGTACATCATCTCCGGCACAGTCCAACAGACTTATGCCCATAGTGATGGTACGGATGTCTAAATTCTCATTTTCCACCATTGCAATGGTTTGCAGTATTTCCTGAGGAGCCAGATGCATTTTCACTATAATCCCCCCTATACTCGATGCATGAATTCAAAAATATCTTCATGCTGGACATTGACCTTTAAGCCCCGGGCTTCTCCCTCGCTTTGCAATTGCTTGGTGAGCTCGGTTAAGGAGGAGGCCGTGGATTGAGTAACATCCACGATCATAATCATGGTGAAAAAACCCTGGAGAATGGTTTGACTGAGATCCAGTACATTGATGGATTTTTCAGCTAAGCGCCCGGTCAGCCAGGCGATAATTCCTATTTGATCCTTGCCTAAGATGGAAATAATCACGCGATTGGACGTATCACGGGTTGGTTCTAAGCTCATTTTTCTTTACCCCTTTTCTTTTTTGTTTTTTTTCCTTTCTTTTCACCAATAAAAAAAAGCCAAATCTTAAGTTTGACTCCGGTACACGAGCATTTGCGAACCCGCTTATTGGCAGTTATCGCCTGCCTTAGCATCGTTCACAAACTATGCGCTCTGTCCTTTTGCCTGAGAGATTGAACAGCTTTGCTGTCTTGCCCCTTCGGCGTCCTTGCGGAACTCTCCAGAGTTCTGTCCGTTTTCAGTTCATCATGGTTAGCTTACCCTGTTCTCCTGAAAACCTCATCCAGTTATTCACTTCTTTTCAGTATTATAAACATCCTTGCTCATAATTGCAAACCTTTGTTTTTAAGACTCTCCCTAATATAATAGGAGTGAAGGCAAATTACTGCTCAATTAAGCAAACCCATTAACATAAGGAGTTGAGGTATTGACTATGAAGGTTATTGCTGTTAATGGCGGCCCCCGCAAGCAATGGAACACGGCTACATTATTGCATAAAGCCCTTGAAGGAGCGCAATCTGTAGGTGCCGAAACAGACCTGTTTCATCTTTATGATCTGAATTATAAAGGATGCATCAGCTGCTTTGGGTGCAAACGCAAGAACTCCAGCCGGATAGGGCATTGTGTCCTTAAAGATGAGCTGACCCCCCTTTTGAAAGAAGTGCTGAAGTGCGATGCCCTGCTGCTGGGTTCGCCCATTTACTTTGGCAATGTCACCGGAGAAATGCGCTCCTTCCTGGAGCGGCTGTTTTTCTCCCTTCTTTCCTATAATGAAGGCCAGCGTACTGTTTTCCCAAGAAAAGTGGCCTCAGGTTTTATCTACACGATGAATGTTCCCGAAGATTTCCTGCCTCAGCTTGGTTACGAAGCGGTTTTTAAAGCCAATGCCCGCAGCCTCGAACTCCTTAATGGACCTTCCGAATATCTCCTGGCCACAGATACCTATCAGTTTGACAACTACTCCAACTATGCATCCTCCCGATTTAATGAGCAGCATAAAGCCCAGGTGCGCCAAGAGCGATTCCCTCAGGATTGCCGGCAAGCCTTTGACCTGGGAGCCAGGCTGTCCGGGCGTAATGCTGAATAGATCGTGAAAACTCTCTCCCCTCCCCTATTTTTAATATATTATGGTTTGGCGGATTGGTTTCCAAACAAAAACGCATCCCAAATTGCGGATGCGTTTTCGCCTGTTTATCGCCTTTAATCCAGATATTGAGATTGGGTCAACCTGATCATCTCCACCTTAGAATCCGGCTTCACATTCGTATTGACCAATTGGTTATCTTCCCTGTTATAGTCGAAGATCATGAGCTGACCATCCTCCAGCAGATAGAAGCCTTCCAGAGGTCCTTCACCATGTCTGCTTTCAAAGGGTTTGTATTTGTCAGCATACACGTCCTTAATTCTCTCAGCGGTATCTCCTACCTTGGCACCGAGGTTGGTGGCGAAGTCCGCGGCAATAGCGTCAATCTCCAGCACTTTGCCGGAATCTTTTCCGACAATGAGCCTGATGCCTTGCTTATACTCTCTGCTGTACCAGGCTTCAGGGAAATGCCCAGGCTCATCATAGAAAGTTTCTTGATAGTCCTTGCCCAAGATTTTCTCTGCCTGGCTGAAGGGATCGCCCAGATGGATGTTTCCCAGGCTGGCACTTTGTTCTGTCTCGTTACCTTGTCCTACACCAGGGCCTGTCTGTCCTTGGTCCCCGACCGGCAAATCCGTCCCTACCTGCTGCCCGGGTTTATCCAGATCAGCATTTTGATCCTGGGGCGTCTTGACCGCACAACCCGCCAGTAAAAGTACTGAAGCCAAAATAATCAGGAATCTCTTAAACACTGTGCATCACCTCGGTAGTTCTTCTTAACAGAGAGTATCTCCATCCCCATTTCTTTTACTCTTTTCACTGGGATTATTTTTTGCTCCGGGAAAGAGTGCGCTTTACTCCAAAAGCCCCTCCTCCCAGAACTACCGCAGCACCTAATCCATAAAGCATAGCGTCGGAACCTTCTCCTTGAGCCTCGTCACTTTTAGCGGAAACACCCTCAGCCTGCGCCTCATTACTTGTCTCCCCACCGGAAGCCAGAGGATTCACAGCCGGCTCAGCTCCACCTGCAGCTGCAGCTAAAGGCGAAGCGAATTCTCCTTCAACCACTTTCACCTTTTCCTTGCCGAACCTATCATAAAGGTATTGAGCACTTTCTTCACTATAAGGCTGGATGCCGATCTCTACATAATCACTCATAAGGCCGGTATGAGTGACAGAAAACCCCTTGTCCCCAAACTCACCGCGATGTTCCTCGAAGATAAATTGATAGATCCCTTTGTTCAGTTCCACCAGTGCCGGATCAACTTCTTGCCCAGGGCTTACCACCGGATCACTGGGTTCAACCATCATGCTCGCCAGGGCCGGCTGGACACCTGAAACCTGGCCCATATCTCTGTCTTCACTTGCATACACCGGAGCGGAAGCGGCCAGAGTCAAGCACATCCCCAACATCAAAGTTCTAGAAATTTTAAATTTAAACAAAGAATCCCCTCCCATTCCAATACCTCGAAGCATCATAGCTGCTACTGGTATATAAGACGGGAGGGGATGTTTCTATCTGACGATTTTCTTCATCCGTTTTTTGGAATTCAAATCATTAGAAACTAAAGGCTATAAACTCATTGGTCAGTTGCTCACTGATCTTCGTAACACGGTTCAAGGCTTCCGATATGGATTTGGCCTCCGTTTGATTGATTGTAGAGCTATTGAGTATTTTATTAATAATTCCATCCATGTCCTTAATTTCTCCGGCTAAGAAGTGGAGCAAAGGAACGGTGCGATGATTGGTTTGTTTTATATTGGCAACCAGCTGCTGGATGAATTGGATGGATTGCTTGCTTCTTTCCGCCAACTTTCTTACTTCATCGGCGACCACAGCGAAGCCTCTCCCCGCTTCTCCGGCACGAGCTGCTTCAATAGCTGCATTAAGAGCCAGCAGATTGGTTTGATCCGATATTTGTTTGATGGTATTAATCAGCTCATCAATCTTCTGGGTATTGGTATTGAGATCATTGGTAACTTCAATGGTTTCGTCGATGCGCTCCACTTGTCTCTGGATGCGGTCATGGGCTTCATGGATACTTGAATTCGTATCCTGCATAAAGTTCACGATACCTTCCATTGAACTCATAACTTCCTGAATATGAGCATTTAAGTCAAAGCTGATCCCTTGGGTGTTGGACAGTATTTGATTAAAGTTAAATTCTACCACCTTTTCGGTCAGATGCAGTATATCCTCAGGTTTAATGGCCCGATTAAATCCGATAATAGATACCCTATGTTTATCAAAGTATTGTCCGTAATGAGTCCAGAGAACTCCCTTAGGTCCTACATAGCCCTGCATGCCAACGATGTAATCAGCTTGCTGCAATATTTCCTTAGCCTGATCATTAGTCATCTCAGTAAATGGGAGAAGACTATAATTTACATGGTCGACCTCATGCTCATGAAGGTATTGCTCTATGGCTTTGGCCTGGGAACCGTTATTGTTAAAGATCACTACATTGGCTCCTGCGGGAAGGCGGGCAACTCTTATGTAAAAAAGGTCTTCGGGAACGAGCTCCAGAGGGAATATCTTTTGTCTGGCCACATATTTAGAGGCTTCCTCCACCCTTGTGGGAAGGACAATATAAAGATCGTCGTTTAAATTGGCCGGAACCTCTTTGATATAATATTTGTTTCTCATCTGGACTTTATGTCCAAAGTATAGAGAGGTGACCCGGTGCAATTCATCAGCGACTGCCTGGGAACTCCCGATGGTAGATATATTCATTAAGCGATTATTCATTTTCCACCCCCATCATGTGAAAGTAACCACAATGATTAACGTATACACAATTTTGACATTTCTCTGCAAAAGTCCTCTATTCTTTCAATATGATTTTTTAATGCTAACGATTAAAATAAATGAGGTTACACCTTCCACGTAAAAAGGGGCTGCTGCGCAATGAAATAGTTCATTTCGCAACACACCCCCGATTAGCACTCCCTAAAGATGCTGCCCCAAATTGCCAGGTAAATCCTTGATAAATTTCTTCTTTACCTTCGATGTGATACAAGTCCATGGGTTTAGTCAGTTCCGGCGGAAACGGATTTTGCAATAAATTAATCTTCATGAGCAGCTCAGAAACAAATTGAGAACAGAAGTAGTGATTTTCTCTGCGCATGGGGATTTTCATGGCGGCAGTAAACAGCCCTAGAAAATTATATCTTAAGAATTGGTCGGCTGCTATAAACCGAGACAGTTCATTGATCAACATCGCGTGTTGAATTTCATTGATTTTTATCCGGTAAACAATACATTCGCAATTGCTTTTTTTTAAAAAAACACCCTTATTAAAATTTTCTCTAATAAAGCCGGCAGAAAATGGATTGTTGGGCGTAACCCGTCCAAAAGAATACATGGTTTTCAAGTCATGGTCAAGGCTGATGGATGTATGAACATATTTTTCCCCAGTAAAAAGAGTCAGAACCCTGGAAAGCCATGTGCCTGTTTTCGAAAACACAAGATAAACATACAAGGTTCGAAACACCTCCGCAGTTACTATCTTTTACGGCGATCCGGTCCGGTCAAAATCAAAAACAGGAACACACCAAAGCCGACGAGAAAAAACATCATCAGTGAAGCTATGGCAATAAACACTTCCCCTGTAGCAAATCCGGCAACTGCAGCCGAAAACATACCAAAGAGCAGCAGTCCCACCGACAAAGCATAAAGCCCTGCTCTTATCTTATTCATAGCATACTTTTGGCGGGTTTCTCTGGTCAATAGGCTGTATGTCAGCAGGGCACCACCGGCAACGATAAATATTCCTGACCCTGATATACTAACAGCATCCAGCTTCATGAAGTATAACATAGCAACATTAAAAAATCCAAATAAAATTATCAGCGACCCTGCTATAGTTCCGGCGAGAGAAATTCTTGCCGTCATGGTGGAATAAACGGCTTGTTTTGCTTTATCCTGGCCAATCTGCCGCATCTCCGCCACCAAACCGCTCAAATCCCCTAAGGACACGATCGCTTCCTTAAACGCCTGGTCTTCACTTATCCCCCTATTTTTATAGTCTAAGGTTTTCTCATTCAGATTGGTCGTTATCTCCTCCTTTAGATCAAAGAGCTGCTGACTTGCCCCCACTCCGGCGAATAAAGCGTCGATATAGGCTGAGATTTTATGCTCCAACTCGTATTCAGTCTGTCTCATGTCCACCCATTCCTTCCTGATCTATCCTATTAAGAACCAACTTATCCAATATCTTTTTCGCCAGGCACCAATCCTTGATATTTTTCTCGTAAGTTTCCAAACCCTTATCTGTAATCCGGTAATATTTTCTTCTGCCGCCGGAGGTTTCGTCTCCCCAATAGGAAACGATACAACCTTCTTGTTCCATGCGCCGGAAAGCTGTATAGAGAGTCGCCTCTTTCAGTTCATATTGATGGCCGCTGAGCTCAATTATCGTCTTATAGATCCCATAGCCATAACTATCCCCTTGGCGCAAAACATTTAAAATAACGGTATCCGTATGCCCACGAATAAGATCGGTAGAAATTGTTGCTGCCATAGACTCTCACCTCTTGATATATAACGTATCACACATTACTATGTGTGTCAAAGTAATATGACAGACACTTTCTCATCAATTATTTTTTCATCAGTTATTTTTTGCACTATTATTATTGTTAATATTTCTATACGATAGTATAATATTAGTCATAAGGATAAAAATATACTATAGTATATAATCATTAGGGAGGCTTTACCGAGACATGATGAATAGAAGAGAACGCAAAAAAGAAGAAACCAAATCAAGCATCATCCACTGTGCCCTGGAACTATTCAGGGCGAAAGGCTTCCCGGAAACTTCTATGGAAGAAATCGCTGAAAACGCCGATATTTCCAAAGGCACATTGTACAACTACTTTGAAAATAAGGAGTCCATACTCAGTGCCTATGTTCAATCTGCCATCATGGATTTCGGCGAGGAGATGGAGGCTCAACTCAAGGAGCACAGAGGAATCGCAGCACAGCTTCGGCTCTTGCTGGATTTCAGACATGATTTTTTCGGCAAAGATCCGGAGCTGACAGCCATCTACTTAAGTTTCAGGATGCAGACCCTTTTTAATATTCCCTCAGCCAATCCTTTCAATCATCCCCACCGCAGTGGGTTAGAGAAGGTCATTCTCAATATGATTGCCGAAGCTCAAAAAAACGGGGAAGTGAGGAAGGACATCCCGACTCTGGTTTTAGCCAGGAATTTTCAGCTTATCACCGTAAATTATTTCATCTCCTGCCAGTTTGTTCAGGAACCTGCAGAGCTGGAGCAGTTGCGGGAGCAGCTCATTGAAGTGCTTTTAAGTGGGGCTAAAGCTTAAGGAGGTCACGTTATGGAAGAGCATTACACTTTATTCTTTAATGATATTGATCAAAGGGATCTGCCACTCGTTGGCGGAAAAGGAGCAAACCTTGGAGAAATGACCAAAGCAGGCTTTCCTGTACCCTATGGTTTTTGCGTAACCACCGCAAGTTACCAAGAGTTCCTTAGGGCCAATAACCTCCCTGCCTATATAGCTGAAACCATTAAAGACGCCGGCTTAGAGACGATTAAGACCATTGGCTCAGCCATTCGGGAAAGACTCAGGATGGCGGAGATTCCCCAGTCTGTCAAGGAAGCCGTTCTTCAGGCTCTGCAAAAATCAGGGGCACAACACTATTATGCCGTCCGTTCCAGCGCCACCGCTGAGGACTTGGCTTTCGCCTCCTTTGCCGGTCAACAGGATACTTATCTGAACATCAAGGGTGAAGAAGAAATTCTGGATGCTGTTCGCAATTGCTGGGCTTCGCTGTTTACGGATCGAGCCATCCTCTACCGTATGCAAAACGGCATTGACCAGGAAAAGGTCTATATGTCCGTGGTCATTCAAAGGATGATTTTTCCCGAAGTATCCGGAATTATGTTTACTGCCGATCCGGTGTCCGGACACCGGGGTCTTATCTCCATTGATGCCGGCTATGGCCTGGGGGAAGCTCTTGTCTCCGGGCTTGTCTCACCGGATATCTATACCTTTAATAAAGCATCCGGCCAAATTCAGAGCAAATCCATCGCCGAGAAAAAGCTGGCTATCCTGCCCGTCCCGGGCGGCGGAACCGAAAAAGTGGCGATCACAGGGGAAAAAGCCACCCACCAGGTTCTTGATGACACTCTGATTCAAGACTTGGCTGAACTTGGTAAAACTATCGAGCAGCACTACGGCTGTCCTCAGGACATCGAGTGGTGCCTGAGTTCCGGGCTTTCTGCCGACAGTTCGCCGACTCTGAGCATCCTGCAGAGCCGGGCGATCACTTCCCTCTATCCTCTCCCCGCGCCCCTCCCCCAAGATGATGCCTTGCACGTCTATGTTTCCTTAAATCATATTCAGGTTATGACAGATCCTATTTCCCCACTCGGCATTGATATGCTGCGGCTGATGCTTCCCTTTGACAAAAGTGCCCGCAGTGCCGAAGAGCATCAACGGGTCAAAGCAGCGGCCGGCAGAGTGTATATCGATATCAGTGAAATCCTGGCTCTTCAAACCGCCCGCAAAGTCTTTCCTCTCTTCTTTAAAAATGTGGACGCTCTGGCCGCCGGGGCCATGGCTGAATTGATCAACCGGCCCGGCTTTACCGACCGCATCAAAAAGGATGACGAAACGGTTAAAGCTTTTAAAAGCTTTTTTAAGCCTGTTGTCTTTAAGGCCATCCAAGCCATTCTTTTCAAGAGACCTGAAGGTGCTATCCAATCCATCAATGAATATATTGAAAACCGGCTCAGGGAAGCTGAAAAAGCCATCGAACAAGCCAAGCCGGGTACCGACCGACTGGAAGCGATCAGGAGAACGGCAGATTTTACAGCTGATTTCAAAAACCTCTTGCCCAGGCTGATGCCAGCTATCGTAAGCTTCAAGGCCCTGGAGAATTGGGAAGAAAAACTGCTGGGAAGCCGAATCTACACCAGTACCCTTGTCACCGGACTGGAAGGGAATATCACTACAGAAATGGGCCTTCTTATCGGCGATTTAGCCGATCAGGTGCGCTGCTCCCCTGATTTAATCCATGAATTTGAAAATGAAGACTACGGCACCTTGCTCACTCGCATCCATAACCTCCCCGGGCACGAAGCCTTTAAGGAGGCTTTCCACTCTTTTATGGCCAAATACGATATGCGGGCCGCCGGTGAGATCGATATAGCCAAGGAGCGCTGGATCGAACATCCCGAGCCTTTAGCCAAATCCATTCTGGCCATCGTCCATTCTGCTCCAGAGGGCATTCACCGCCAGGAATACCAGCTTACTAAGGAAAAAGCCCTGCAGGCGGCGGATGACCTGGTTAAGGAAGTGGCGGACAAACATGGCCGGCTGAAAGCCAAGCTTGTCCGCAGGCTGATTAGAATAGTCCGCAACTATCTGCCTGTCCGTGAACATCCTAAATATTTGATCATGAAACTGATCCTGCTTTGTAAGCGGGCCTTTTTAGCCGAAGCCAAATACCTGGTAGAAAAAGGTCTGCTGGCAACCGAAAAAGATATTTTCTATGTGAACTTTTGGGAGCTTTATCAAGCCATACAGGATAACCACAGCCTCACCGGGCTGGTGGAGCAAAGGAAAGAAGAGTACCGCCACTATAAGAAGCTCAGTGCTCCCCGCCTCCTAACCAGCGACGGCGAAGAGCCTAAGGCCAGCTACCAGAGAGAAGATCTTCCCGTCGGCTCCTTGATCGGCATGCCTGTATCCTCGGGGAGGGTTGAGGGCATCGCCAGGGTAGTCACCGACCCTGCCCAAGCCTCTGTCAACAAGGGGGAGATCTTAGTCGCTCCCTTTACAGATCCCGGCTGGACTCCTCTTTTTATTAACGCTTCCGGTTTGGTCATGGAAGTCGGCGGCCTGCTCACCCACGGGACCGTGGTAGCCAGGGAGTATGGCATCCCCGCTGTGGTGGGAATAACGGATGTCACCAAAAAAATCAGAACCGGCCAGAAGATCCGCGTGGAGGGCGATGCGGGCTATGTCCTGATTCTTGATGAATAGGAGGAGATGCTTATTCTTGGCTTTATAGGCTTGCTCTTTGGCATGTTTTCCATTGGGGTGATGCAGCTCATCTTAGCGACGGCCATGCCCTTTATCGTAGAAGAAATCGGAGGAGGCGCTCTGTACGACTGGGTTTTCTCCAGCTACATGCTGGCCTCTATCGCCACCATCCCCCTCTTCGCCAAGTTTGCCGATATCTATGGCAAGCGGAAATTCTTTATCCTGGGCATGTGCTTCTTTGCTTTAGGCAGTCTTTGCGGCGGTTTCGCCGCCACTATGCCCTACTTCATAGGGGCAAGGGTCATTCAGGGTGTCGGGGCTGGAATCATCAGCCCTGTATCCATGGCCATGGTCTCCGATATGTTTCCGGCTGAGCAGCGGGGAAAAATGATCGGCCTGTTTGGCTTGGTTCAACTTCTCTCCAATCTTCTGAGCCCGCCTCTGGGCAGTTTTATCACCAAGGAATTGGGCTGGTCCTGGATCTTCTTCTTGAACCTGGGGATGATTGCCTTTTCCATGCTCCTGGTGCTTCTGGGAAAAACAGTGCAAGAGAGCAAAAGCGACATGAAGCTTAAGGAGATCGATATCCTGGGTGGTTTGCTTTTTGGGGGCTTCTGCCTTCTCGCCGTCACCCTTGCCAATGCCCTCAGCCATCAGGGCCGGTTCGGCGTGTTAGGAGCCGCCCTTCTCCCGGCTTTGATTTTCACCGGGACAATGCTGGTGCTCAACGAAAGAAAACAAAAGAATCCCATCATCAAAATGGAATTCCTCAAAACCCAAATTATCCGCCGCTCCCTGATCAGCGCTGTTCTGTCGGGAGCCATCATGTACGGTCTGGCTGCTCTCCTGCCCCTCTGTGGGGTCATGCTCAGCCGGCAGGGCTTCCCGCTGGATGAAAGCAAGACTCTTCTGTTCTTTATGGTCAGCCTCACCTCCGGGCTCCTCGGGGGCAGCCGCTTAAACAAGCTTCAGTTAGGGCAGGTGCCCAGATACCTGTGGCTTATTCTTTCCGTCAGCTCCGTTTTCCTTTTGTATTCTCTTTATACTGTTAAGATCGTCCCCTTCTGCCTGTTCTTAATCCTGATGGGCTTATCTGCCGGCGGAATCATGGCCACCTTCCTGATCAATTCCCAGAACGCTGTAGAAAGTGAGGATAGAACGGTCCTCAGCGGCCTGGTCCAACTGGGACGGTATTTTGGCGCCTCCATCGGGGTAACCCTGCTGATCGGCATGCTGCCCGAAGTCAGTCTCATCAGCGGAGTCGGGGAATTTATCGGCGCTTTCGGACTCTTAGTGCTACTCTGCCTCGCCGGAGTGCTTAACGAGATTCTCTGACAATGAATCAGCTCAGCGGGACAAACATCCCTGCCAAAACAATGGAATATCGCAGGGCAATGCCGCCCACCAAAAGGGCCAAAGCGCAGACCAGCAGGACCTTTTCTTGATGGGAACGCATAAACGTCTCGATAAACAAGGGCAGAAGCAGCCCCACGCCCATAACCAAACCCCAAAAGGGCAGGGCCAGAAATCCCTGGAGAAGAATGTCAACACTGCTCCCTGCCGCCCCGCCGGCTTGCTTTGCCAAGCAAAGCATGACGCTGAGAAGGACTATTTCACAGAGAATCAGACCTATGTCCAGCTTAACCATAGCCGGCAAGGCAGCAGCAATCTGCTCTTTCCTGATCTTTTTCGTTGCAACCAGAATCAAGAGGATAAACCCCACTCCCGAGGATAATGCCGAAGCCAGGAAGAGCAGGGGGAGAAGAAGAGGGTTATTCCAAAAGGGAATGGCTTTGACTACCCCCAGCAAAAGCCCTGTATAGGTTGCTGTTCCTATGGCCAGCCCAAAGCCCGCCCAGTCTAAACAACGGGGTGTGCTTTTTTTAAAGTACAGGTTTTGAACGATCTGGATTAGCCCTAAAAGCAAGAACAGAGAGAGGATAATCGTACCGATGGAGATCATGGAGGAAAGAGGTCTGAGCACAGCTAAGGGAGCTGCCAGCGGTCTTCCTAAATCAAACAGTAAAAAGACCGTTCCCACAGCCACAAAAGCCGGTCCCCAGAAATACCCGATATTCTGCAAAGAATCGTCACGACGCCATAATTTATTGCCCAGAGCAATCAGGTACACCCCTGCTCCCGTGCCCGCCAAAAAGAGATACCAAACCACAAGGTCATGCCACACCTGTTGCGGATGCATCAGCCTTCTCTCCTTTCTGCGGCTCCGGATTCAGCTATATAGTACACGGCCGGACCGGTTCCCTGGTTCTTGATCAGCTGAAAGGTTTCATGTTCCTGCAGGAGAGTGGAGATTTCGCTTTGGGGATCGTCCAGATCTCCAAAAATCCGGGCACGTCCCGGGCAGCTTACCGTGCAAGCCGGGTCCAACCCCTGATCCACACGCTCATAGCAAAAGCTGCACTTCCCGGGAGTTCCCTTAACATGCTGCTTATATCCCTGCTGCTCAAAAGGCGTCAGCCCATATTCCGCAAAATATCCTTCTGATTTCTTATTAAAGCTTCTTGCCTGATAGGGGCAGGCTACCACACAATATTGACAGCCGATACAGATCTTCTGGTTTACCATAATGATTCCATCCCCTCGTTTCGTCGTGGCACCGGTTGGGCAGACCTTTAAACAAGGGGGATGGGAACAGTGATTGCAGAGAACCGGAGTAAAGGACATCCGGGCCTCGGGATAGTCGCCTTTTTCGGCCACGATGACCCGGTTCCAGGTCACACCTTTGGGGGTTGCATGCTCAGCTTTACATGCCATAACGCAGGCAAAGCAGCCGACACATCGTCTTAAATCGATCAGCATTCCATAGCGGGCCATTCCCTTTCCCTCCCTTTCCTTTGCTGTTATACCTTGCGGATTTTTACTTTAACATCCCGATCCAGATTGATTTTCAGGGGGTTAAAGAGCTCTTCCCCAAGCTTCAGCAAGTCACCAAAGGCGGGGCCGTGTTTGGCTGCGGGGTTAAAGTTAGCCGTCTTAATCCCATAAGCACCGGCGATGCCCAGGACTTCTTTATGAATAAGGTGTGAGGTCTTCACTCTCCCTTCAATCTTGCCTCCCTTAAAGGATTCGATTTCGATCGTGTCCCCGTCTTTCAAGCCCCGTTCCGCGGCGGTCTGGGCATTGACCATGATGTTTAATGAGTAAGGATCCTGATCTTCCGTAAGTTCCATAAGCCAGCCATTGCCAATATTGCAGGCAAAGTGATGCTGCATATTCTTGTAGTTGATGCAATAAAGATCAAAATCCTGAGAGGCTTGGTGCTCCGGATGAGGCTCCCAATAGGGAAGGGGTGTAAACTGCTTTAAAACAAAGTCATTGCCGGGCTTACGGGCAATGTTCTTTTCCTCGAACTCTTTGGCCAACCGCAGCCGGTGAGAGGCAAATTCCTCGAGGTAGAGGGGCAGCCTGGCTTGAGGGTATTTACTATAGCCATAATAGTTTTTAAGATCATAGATATCATAGGCGGCAATTCCATTCTCCTTAAACCAGCCAAGGTCGTATTGACCGCCGGTTTTGGCCAGGCACATCAGCTCCATCACTTGTTCCCAGGTATAGGTCCTGGTGGTGTCAAGCTGGTAATCCCCCTTCAACCCCAAGCTGAGGTTGAGCCGGGCGAGCACCCCTTCTTTTCCCTTTAAGATACCCAGGGCTTCACTCAGTTCAAGAATGATTTGATTTCCCTCTTTGGTATTGTAAAGAGGCTTTGCTAAAACGGGTTGCTGGATAGCCCAGCCATAATTGCCTTTTTCCTGGAATACATCTGTAAAGGACGTTCTGGGAACATAGCTGCTCAACCCATAACGCTCCAGCCAGCTGCTTTCAGGCAAGATAATGTCGGCAAATTCGGTGGGTTCATCGAATTCATAGGAAATGGCAAAGGTAAACGGAAAGTTCTTCATAATGGCGTTGACACGCTCAAAATCTCCCAGCAGGGCTTGGGGATTCCCTCCCCATATGCCCAGCACCTCGGGAATATAGTCGAATCCGTAAGATCCGGGATCTGCCAAGGTCAGCCAGGCTAAGCCTGTGGAAGATCCCGGTATGGGCGAGTGTTCAATCAAGGAGATATGCTCAGGGGTTTTTTGGAGTGGAACATAAACAAATTCCTCAGAAGTAGTCACTCCGTCCACAGGATTGATTCTATAAGAAGGGATCCCGGCGCTTTTCGCCGAACCGGGAACCTCTGCCGCGCCTACGATCAGGGCCAGAATTTTGGCGGCATGCACCACCATATAATTATCCACATGGCATTTGGAGCCTTGCTCGGAAATTATGGCCACCGGCCGGTAAGGATAGGTTATCTCCCCCAGGGTTATGGTGCTGCCGATCCGGGCCTGTTCAACCCATTCCCTTGCCAGGCGGCGTACAGTATCCGCCGGAATCCCCGTGATTGCCGCCCCTTTTTCCGGCGTGTAAGCTCTGACATGCTCTTTCAGAGCACTAAAGGCTGTTCTATAGCTTTTTCCATTGAGGGCAAAGCTGCCATCCAGGGCCGGCTCTTGCAGGGTAGGATCGTCGAAGGCCTTGGCTTGTTGATCGGCTAGATCCCAGAGGAGGGGTTTGCCCAGCTCTAAACCCCGCACCTCATCCTCATACAGCTCTTCATTGCGTAAGTACAAATGATCTTTTCCAACCAAATAGGGTGAATTGGTCCTTTTTAATAAATAAGCCTGATCATAGATGGCCAGCTCATTAAGAATCACATTGATCATGGACAGCAGGAAATATCCCGTTGTCCCTGGCACAATCGGGACCCATTCGTCTGTTTTGGCCAAGGACGGGCTGAGAATGGGGGTAACGTTAACGACCTTGAGCCCCCGGATGCGGGCATCGACAAAGGCATTGACCTCTTCGCTGTTTCCTTTCCCCCCTTGCTGTGAGTTAGCGCCTAAATTAAGAAAGTAGTTGCAGTACAGCAAATCAGCCCTGGCCTGACCTCCGCCATTGACGATCCTGTTGATGGGGCTGCTGGATCCCCCGCACCCCACCGAGGTGCCGCCCACAATAACATTGGGAGTGCCGAAGGCCCCGGCAAAAGCTTGCTCTGTATTCATATTCAGGCTGGCTCCATGGCCGGTCAGAAATATAAACCTGCGGGGATCTTCTCCTTGAACCTGCTTAAGCTTCCCGGCAATCAGGGCGATCGCTTCCTCCCAGGTGATCTGAACCCATTTGGGATCGACTCCCCTCCCCTTCTCCGGATTGGTTCGCTTCATAGGGCTTTTAACGCGATAGGGGTTATAAAGAGTCATCAGCGCGGCAGCCGATTTGGCACAGTTTCGCCCTTGATTGGTCGGAGAAGCAGGATTGCCTTCAATTTTTACCGCCACACCATTGACGCGATGGACCAATAGGTGGCACCGGTTATCTGCGGCACAGGCTTTACAATGGGTCGGTATCCAGACATCTTCTGTTTCATTATGATCAAAGGCCGTAAAAATCTCATCCTCAGCAAGTCCAAAGCCGGCGAGCGCCAGCGTTGCTGCCGCAGCCGATAAGCCGAGGAATTGTCTTCGCTTTAATTGCATTGTTCTCCCCCATTAAAATGATTGTATCCCCTCGCCAACAAACCCTGGTTTAGATACATTCGTCCAGCCAAAGCTGCTCTAACTTTATAAACCCTGCCAGGAAGAGAAGCAGGCCGCGATAAAAGGCTGTTTCTGCCTGCTCCCCTCCTTGGCTGCAGAGCTGAGGCAGCCATGACATATGTTCATGCCAAAAGCCTCTTTCCTGTCTGATGCTCCCCCTAACTTCCTGCACTGCATTTTCATTCCTATAGCTAAGCTCCCGGGACACCAGTTTAGCCATAAAGGCAAATTGTACCCCTGCATAATCAGGCTCTAAATAAGGATGGGCAGTTTTCAAGCCCGCCCTGGCATAATATTCAAGGAGGGATTGATTATCATAAACGGCATAGGCCGAGGCTCTTGCCGGCTTAAACCTCTGATCGGGTTTTACCCCTCTGAATAATCTGAGCCATTCCACATTCAGGGCCGTCGTCACTGCGGCGATTCCCTGTGCCTGAGCCTCCTGCCTTAACTGCTGCATCCATTGCATTCCTTGAGTAAAGTCAGGACTTAACCCGATGAGGGGATCCGGGGCTCGCTCCAGTACCATTAATATATCGTCTACAAACTCCGAATTGGGCTGCCGGTTCAATGCACCGGAAAACAAATGCCAGCATTGTTGCCTTGTCTTAGTATAGATAAGGATGTCGCTTAAGGTTAAGGTCAACAATTGCAATTTTCCTCTTCGACTGCCGGTGCGCCCGGCTTAGCGGGTTCATTTGTATCGGCAGGCTTTTGTCCCTCTTCAGGTTTTGGGGTCTCAGCTGGTTCCGGTGATTCTGCCGGTTTAACTTCTGGATTGGTTTCTGTGTCAGCCTCCGGTTTAGTTTCCGGTGCTTGATTGCTTTGGTTGCTTGAGGGTGCTTCGGAAGGCTGGCTCCCGCAGCCGGTAAGACCGCTTATTAAAAATGTCGCTAAAAGTGCCACAGTGATCTTTTGGTTTAATCTCATGACGTTCACTCCTCATCTCTTGTAATTTTTATATGATATTTATAGTCTTTCTCGCCTGCCGGTACTTGCCTGCAGGCGGAGGGGAAACCGCATCTGAGCAAAGATTACGGTTTCCGCCGGCAAGAATATTTTTTAGGCGCCTTTTTTCCTTGTCGCCTGGAAGGCTATGATCCCTATGGCTATAACGGCAATGCCAATGGGCACACTGACAGGAGCACCGGTGCTTGCGCTGACAGCGGGTGCGGACGGCTCTGCCGCCGGTGCTGGAGCTGCTGAAGCCAGCTTTTGAATTTGGGCTTGCTGCTCAGTGAGCAGATCCACTTGATAACGGCTTACAAAATGAGCTACGGTGCGGTTTTTAACATTGAGCATCAGATCAATGTTCTTACCTTGAGCACGCTCGGCTAAATTAGGGGTCTTGTTTCCGTTTACATCCTCAACATGCCATGCCTTGACAACCTGGCCATCAAATTCATCGATCACAACTTTAAAATATTCATCCGGACCAACAAACACGTTGTTGGTTGCATCGAGTACGATCTCGTCTTTATTTTCGAGCATCAACTCGATGAGCAAAGAACAGGTGCTTCATGTGTCGGGCCGGGAAATAAACCGTGGATCACTGGCCCAGGTTCCCGGATTTTCAAATTTGACTAAATCGGTATAGCCGACCAGAACGGCTTTGCCGTCCTTGAAGGGTTCGCGCAGGGCATCAAGCTGAACTTGCACGGCATCATTTTCAGGACGCAGCACCAGCGTATTCCGCGTTACCTCATCGGCAGGCAAATATTTCTTGGTCTCTTCAGTTACAGGTCCAAGTTTTTTCTGAATGGCCTGCCCCTCTTTAGAGGTCAATTCAACGGTTACTGTATCTTCAGTGATATCTGTGACGGTGACTGTGTAATCCCCCAGTGCTGCTTTCTCGCCCTTGCCCAGCTGCATTTCAACGGCAGGCTTCTCTGTCAAAAGACTATAGACAATGGCCCCCGTAGCAAATTCTTTAACATGAGCCTCTTCGGCCGTTACATCCCCAACGACCAGATAGGATTGGCCGCTGGTAGCAACATTTGTGCCGTAGTATTCAACATGGAAGTTCTGACCATCTTGTCCCGGGAGATAGGTTCCTGTGATTCTGCCCGTCCCGTCGTTCAATACACCTTCCGTAATATTGAAAAGTTTGGCATTGGGCGAGACCGGAAAACTCGTTCCATAGTAGTTACCGGAGGGTTTCAGAATTTGGAAGGTCGCGGCAGGTGCAACAAACCCATTGCCATCGATGCCGATACTGGTAAGTTCAAGGTGTTTTGAGCCATCACCAAGGGGCACGGACCCGCCTTTTTTAAGATCAGTAGCGGTAACAACGTCTAACTTGGTTGCGGTGTCAACGATTGTATACTCTTTACCCAAAATAGTGATTTTGTGACCTGTCAGCATCTTGGCCGTTCCCGTCCGCGTTGTGTAATAAAGCCCTGATTTAGGAATGATGATCTTGCCGTTTTCAATACGGCTCTGACGAATGATCAATCCTTCCTGCATTCCCACATCTTTGCCAAGCAGGTTTTTACTCGTTATGTTCTTGAAACCTTCAAGACCGGCAACAAAGGCCGCATCTTTGGCCGGTGCCTTTCTCAAGGCATCATCCTCCGCCCAAACCGGAGCAACGCTGCCCGATAAGGTGAAAACCACCGCAAGCACTAATGCATACGCTTTTTTGGTGAGCTTTCTCATCTCCACACCCTTTCTCAACTTGATAAATGGATCAGGTAACCACTGTCAATTCCGTCCATCCCTCCTTTCCCGGAGGTTACCAAAGACGATTGAGACCATTTTCACTAATCATCTTACAAAATGCTCCCCGGCCCGTATAGCCAAAAATTCCTGCACCTTTTTCTGATTCATAACAAATTGCGGTTTCCAAATTGATTTTAAATTTTAATTCTCTTAAATTCTTCATAAATGTTTAGTTTTGGGGGTCAGATAAATTTTTAATGATGATTATAAATATATTTAATTTCTGTGCTGAGAATTAGCCACTCTTATCTTCTTCTTTCAGCCATAAAGGCCTATAACGCAAATACCCCGTGGGTTGCACGGGGTACTGTTCCAAAGGATATATTGCACTATTTCTAAAAGAAAGTTATTTTAATTCTTGAATTCTTTTCAGCATGTATTATTACCGTAATAATTAAGGATAAATTCTCGGAAAGCAGCTACATTGGGGGAAAGCGGCCGGTTCCGATAAGTCACTAAATAAAACGACCGCTCAAGCTCAAGGCCATCAATACTAAATGCTTGAAATGCTTCTGATTTCAGTTCATTACCCACACTGAGGGATGAAACCACCGCTACTCCCAAACCTTCACTTACGGCATGCTTGATGGCCTCCGTATTGTTCATCTCAGCCACAACCTTGAGCATGTCAGGATCAATGCCTTTTTTCTTAAGCGCCGTTTCAAATTCTTCTCTTGTTCCTGAGCCCCTTTCCCGGAGGATAAATTGCTTCTTCAGCAAACCCTCTACCGCTATACAGGGCCTGTCTGCCGGTTCTATACAATCCCTGGCAGCAATGAGCACCAGGCGATCCCTGGTAAGGATCTCATAATCCAGTTTATCCTCGTCTGTGCGGGTACCGACAATCCCCACCTGATATTTCTTCTCCCGGATTTCTCTTATGACTTGATTGGTATCCCCCTGATGAATCAGAAACTTGATGTTAGGGTTTATTTTCTGAAAACCCATCATAATTTTAGGCAGCAAATACTGACAGGGAATAGTGGAAGCCGCGATCTCCAATCTCCCCTCAATCTGCCGATTATGCTGATTAAGGCTGGAAATAGCACAATCTCTGGTTTCTAACAGATTAACTGCATACTGATAGAAAATATCTCCTGTGTCCGTAGGCATAACCTCCCGACTGGAACGGTCAAATAACTTCACACCTAATTCAATCTCCAGATCGCTGATGTGATTGCTGATGGTCGGTTGGGTCAGAAATAGGGCTTTGCCTGCCCGGGAAAAGTTCCGTAAGCGATAGACTGAAACAAATGCCTCAATTTGCCGAAAATCCATATCATTCTCCCAGTTTTAATTATTAAAGAAGTCTAGTCCAATGGTTCTATAGGCTTAACCGCCGGCTGGCCGGCCTTCAGAAGCACTTTGCTGCCCAAAAGGAAAATGCTCTCCATGAACATGATCACACCGGTGCCGATAAGCAGCACTTCTATGGCCATAACATCCGCTATCGGACCAAAAATGAGCATTCCCAGGGGCATCATGGTGCTGGAGATCATGGAAAGAACTCCGAAAACCCGGCCCAGAAAATCAGGCTCTACCTTCTCCTGAAGCATCACTGTTGCGGGAGTGTTAAAGATCGGCATAGCCACTCCTACACAAGCCATAAAAACCAGGTACAGCCAAAAGATCGGAATGACCCCCAAAGCAACGGTACAGGCCCCGAAGAGCAGCGTTCCCAGGGCCATGGAATGAATCCGGTTCTTAAAGCCACCCCAAGTTGCCATCAGGATGCCACCGAACATCATGCCGACAGAAAAAGTCATTTCAATGGCGGTAAGACGCCATACATCATCCCCAAAGGTCCGGGCGACTTGAAGGGGCGTCAGAAAAGCCGCCGGTGCCGCCATAACCATGAACAAAGCACAAAAGACGAAGAAACTTTTTAGAAAAGCATGTTCCCTGATATACTTCAGCCCTTGCTTCATATCTGCAAAATAACTGACTTTTTGCAGCTCCTGTGCTTTACGATGAGCGGGCACCTGTAAAAAGAACAGCAAAACCGAAACACCCAGAGCTGCCGTAACAACATCAATGAAAAAAATGGCTTCAATGGTGGTAAACGTCAGCAGGGCCCCGCTTAACATCGGTGATACCAGCATCACAGCTGATTGGATACTTCCGTTTATGCCATTTACCTTGATCAACTTATCCTCCGGCACCAGCTGAGGGATAAAAGCTCCCACCGCCGGCATCTGCACTGCTGCGCCAAGAGCACGGACGGCGGACATCACAAAAAGCAGCCACATCATTTTGTATCCGGCGAAAAACAGCAGAGCCAAAATCAGAGTGGCAATGGCGATCATGGAATCAGCCAGCACAATCAGTATTTTACGGTTATAGCGATCGGCCCACACTCCGGCAAAAGGTGAGAGGAAGAAGGTGGGCAAAAAACCGCAGATAATGGAGATAGTCATCATAATCCCTGACTGGGTCTCTAAGGTGATATACCACATGATGGCATATTGAACCAAAGATGAACCAAAGAGGGATATGGTCTGGCTGGTTAAAAAAAGTATAATATTCTTCTTCCACTCCGGCTTGTTATTCAGAACTATCCGCTCCCATCGTTTCTTTACAAACTTACTTCGTAGTTTGTCTTTGCCTGCTGTCTATTATACTGCATGATATTCACCAGGTATATACTCACGGTCTAACCATGAAGGTATTTGTGCAGCTATGCCTGTTGAAATCCCAAACGTTTGGGATTTTCACCAGGCATAGCTGCGTTAAATAGATAAGAGGCTGTTCACACAGCCCCTTCCCCTTACGGTTCCTGTAAAGTCAGCTCAAAGCTCTCTTCTTCACCATTCCACTGAACAGAGAATTTTCCCGTTTCATTTTTATCGATTGTATGGGTTGTACCGCTATAGATTCCCCAGTACAAGGGTGAGCCTCTATAGAAAGCCGTTTGTTCTTCATCGAAGTTGCCTTGATGGTAACCTTCTTCCGTCAGAGTTGATTTCCCATTAAGGTACTCGAAGCTATAGTTGATATTTTTTATCTCCTCCGGATTACCTTTGTAGTTTACCAAAGGAGTTTTCGTCATATAAAATTTGAACTTTTTATAGCCATCTTCACCTGTCCACCACTCTTCATAAGTGGATACCACAAGCTTAGCTTCCCAATCCTTTCCTTCACCGTAAAGCACCCATTTTTCCCCTTGGTTCAAATCGTAAAAGATCGTTTTACCCAAGGCTTGAGTCATTGGAGCAATTTTATCATAATCACTTTGCCAATTCTCTTCAGAGATATTTAAGACTGCAACTATGACCATATTCTTTGCTGCATAAGCAACACTCGGAATTTGCGAACTTGTGAATGGATCATCTTCCATACTCTTAATGCTTTCGAGAATGTTTCTCCTTGCCAAAGTCGAATCGAACTCATAAATATATAACTGGCCAAGGCCCTCCTCATCTAAACCATAAACCTTTGGCTGCACATCACCCAATCTGCATTCACTTGGATCGATGACCGGAGATGGGCTGGCTTTCAAACTAAGCCCTCCCTTTTTCAATACCCTCACCACATCCTTGGTGCTGATCGTTTCTTTTTCGGCCACAGTCCCGGCTTTATAGCTCACCACACCGATCCCGACAGCTGCCAGTATTAAGACGATCAGCCCCACTATCGCTCCTGCCCTAAGGCGCTTAAACCATTTTTTAAAGGTATCCGGTTCCGGCAGGTTTTCCGGAATATCATCCAGCACAGGTTCCTCATTTTTTAATTCCTTGAGGAAATCCCGGCAAGAGCCGCATTCTTCCAAATGCTTGGCCACTAAATCCTTCGTCTTGGGATTGACATCCTCCTCCACATACAAAGGCAGAATATCCTGAATCAACTCACAAGGGAGAGAAGTTGGCTCCTTCATTCTTTTCCCTCCTTTTCAGCATAGTTTTTGCGAAACTGCAGCCTGGCCCGGTGCAACGTGACTTTTACCCAGGACACATTCTTCCCCATAATCACGGCAATCTGCTCATAGGCCAATTCATGCCATTCCCGCAGCCAGAATACTTCCCGATAGTTCTCAGGCAGTTCCTGGATCACTCTCCAGGTCAGAGTCAGCTTTTCTTTGAGCTCCAGAACCGTATCCGGCTCATAAGATGCCGGCCCCTTTAACACATCTGATTCAGGCATTGGGAAGCTTACCTTCTGCTTTCTTTTCCACATGCTGTACACATTGCGCGCCACCTTGTACAGCCAGGTGGTCACTTGGGCCTCCCCCCGAAATCCGGAAAAAGTCCTCAGAACCTGAAAAAAGGTTTCCTGAGTCAGCTCTTCGGCGAGATGAGTATTACCCGTCAGGCCATAGAAGTAATGGAAGATAGGTTTTTCGTATGTCTTATAGATTTCTTCAATGGTTTTCACACTATCTTCCCTCCTCTACCCTATTAGTGCTGACTGAGATAGAAAAGTTACATTGGGATAAGAAAATGGTGAACGAGAAACTGTACTCTTGTTCACCATTCTGAATATCTGTATCTTACTCCATTTTTGCGACGATAAAAAGGACCTATCGCAAAACGTTTACCATAAACGCTTTGCGATAGGTCCTTACCTGATTATATCATTATTTAACATTTCAGTGTCCTTGCCACTCGTGCTGCTTACAGAAGTCTGTAAACAAGTGAATAGCAGGTTTTTCATTGTTGTTGTGCCATGCCAAGACAAAATCTTCATAGACTTTATCACTGTCAATATCCACATAAGATACGGACTGATGGCCAGCAATTTTAAACGACCTTGGAATAGGCGCAATTCCCATACCTGCAGAGGCCATGGCAATAGTTGTATCATAATGATCAACCAGTCTGGCGTTTTCCATGTCAAACCCGGCTTGACTCAAGCGTTCGTTGATTTGCCTTAAACTCCTCAGGGCATTTTTATTATTACTCATTATTATTTTTTCTTTTTTCAAGCATTCAGGTTTGATTTGATCGTATTGAGCTAATGGGCTGGATTTAGAAACAGCTATTGCCGCATAATCGCGAAACAAAAATACGCTATTAAGTACCGGAATATCGTCAATTTCCGACTGTTCGTTAAACATAACATCTAACCTGCCATTGACTAAATCATAAGTTAGAGCTCCCCAAGTTGCCACGACCATATCGATCTCAATATAAGAAAACTTTTTATGAAACGCTTGAACCAATTCATGGATATTGGCCCATTCAGTGGGGCCATGGTAACCGATATATAAATGATTATTTCTGGATTCACTGATTTTTTTAGCTTCAATTTTAGCCTTCTCATAATACTCAAGAATATTAGCAAAGTCTTTTTGGGCAGACTCTCCTGCAGGTGTTAACTCTACTTTATGGCGAGTCCGATTGAGCAATTTAACTCCGAAGTCTTCTTCAATACCATTGATCTTAATACTCATAGAAGGCTGTGAGATAAACATTTCTTTCGCAGCAAGGGAAAGATTTAAATGTTTGGCAACACTTAAAAAGCACTTCAAATCAAATAAATCCACTGGCCTCACCTTATTCAAATTATTTTAGAGGTATCTTGTGAAATTAATAGTAAGCTAACCAACCTGTATTGTCAAACCGCTTTGTGAAAGAGATTATTATATTTTTTATCTATAACCATATTGATTATTCAAAAAACCACTATTGCTGTATATATGGTAACTTGTTCACAGAAGGTTGTGAAACAAATATTATAAGGAGGCGCTTAATTCATGAGTTTTACGCGAAGAGATTTTCTCAAAGGTGCCACGTTTACGGCCGCAGGTGTCGCTATGACCGGCATTCTCGGAGGCTGCTCCAGTGCCGGCACAGCCAATACTCCCGCTACCCCCGCCGCTGACAGTGCAACCAACACAGCCCCTGCCAAAAGCACCACATGGTATGATGAAGCCTATTTCCAAAAACCGGCTCCTATTGCTGACATTGCCGAAAAGATCGATGTGGATGTAGTGGTCGTCGGTGCTGGAAACGGAGGCTGTATCGCGGCTGTCAGTGCTGCCGATCTGGGTGGCAAAGTCGCCTGGGTTGAACAAAATGCCGGAACGATTACCTGGGCCGGTGAAATTGCCGCCCTGAACTCCAAAGTGGCAAAGGAAAAATTCGGCGTATCCTATAGCGAAGAAGAAAAAAATATGATTGTCAACGATATCTGCCGCTATGCCAGTTATGAAGTCGATCAACGTTTGGTTAAGCTATGGGCGGATCATTCCGGCAGAACCATGGATTGGTTTGTTGATAAGATGGAAGCCAAAGGTATTCATATGTTTCTGGAAACGGACACATACAAGAGCAATGTCTATACAGTGCTTCCTGTGACACATACAGTTTATAAAGGCGAATTTATAGAACTGGGTCCCAATCAGATGGGGTCCCAATTAGCCAACCCAGCCTGGGTAGAATATGCCGAGGAAATGGGAGTGAAAAAACTTTTCGAGCATACTGCCCAGCAATTGGTTCAGGATAGCGGCGGCAAAGTGACCGGAATTATTGTGCAGCGCAAAAGTGATAAAGCTTATATCCAAATCAATGCGGCCAAAGGAGTTATTCTCTCCACCGGCGGCTATTCAGGCAATACAGCGATGATGGATGCTTTGCGTTTTCGTGGCAAAGATTTTGTCGCCAATAATCTGGGGGGCGACGGACACAATGGCGACGGTATCAAGATGGCGCTCTGGGCCGGTGCCGCAATTGACCGTAATCAATGCGGGAATGCCTTTAATCGGGCGGCAATTGATTTGGATCATCATGTTGGCGAACCGTTTACCAGTGGCTTGAATGATATCTGGTGGCCGGGAAGCCAGCCTTGGCTGAAAGTTAATACCCGGGGGGAGCGTTTTATGAATGAAGACGGTCCTTATGATTTTCAGATTTATGGCGGCGTCAGCCAGCCCGGAAAATTCTGGTTCCAGATTTTTGATTCCAACTATTGGGATGATGTCCAGGCCTTTCATACCACAATTTGCTCGCGGGTCGTGGCGGCCAAAGGGGCGCGTAATTCTGAAGTACTGCCCGGAGTATTTCCCGCCAAGAGCAAAGAGGAATTTGACGGCGCTTTTATGGCGGCGGCTTTAAAAAGCGGCAAATTGAAAAAAGCAGATACTCTGGAGGATTTGGCAAGCCAGCTTGGTATTCCCGTCGGTGCTTTTGCGGAAACGGTTAAGCGTTATAACCAAAACGCGAAAAACGGGTTCGATGCAGATTTCGGCAAGAATCCGGCGAAAGTTCGGCCTGTAGCCAAAGCCCCCTTCTACGGTATTGCCGTAGGCAGCTGGTTGTTGTGCACTTTTAACGGAATCAAAATTAACACGAATCTGCAAGCCGTCAATGAAAAAGGCGATCCCATAGAAGGATTGTATATCACAGGCAATGACAGCGGCGGTTTCTTTGCCAACAGCTATCCCGAGTATTACGGCGGATTAGCCCATGGAAGAACCACCTGCTTTGCCCGTCTGGCGGCTTTGCATGCCGTTACTGGCTCCATTTACGAAAGCTGATTGGAAACCGGGAAAAATTAAATTTAAGGAAGAAATTCAAATGAAAAAACCGACCGTAAAAAAGCTTGCAGCAATAATTTTATGCATTACCTGTCTGGCAGCCATAGTCGGATGCAGTGCCGAAAGTGGTGCTGAAGGTGATACGGCAAACGGCTATAAGGATGGTATCTATGAAGGAGTCAGTCCCAACGGAATCCATGGAGAGATTGCCGTTACAGTCGGAGTAGCAGGCGGCAAGATTGCTGATGTCAAGGTCGTTTCCCACGGTGAAACTGAGGGCATCGGGTCGCTGGCCGTCGAGCAACTCCCCGGAAAAATCGTCGAAGCCCAATCCACAGAGGTTGACGGGGTTTCCGGAGCATCGGTATCCTCTGCTGCCATCAAAGAAGCTGTAAATGATGCTTTGATGAAAGCAAAATAGGCTGCCTCATTCTTGGCATAAAAGTGGTCATGCTGTGCCGATAAAAGCACACATGACCACCTCTACTAATCTAGGATATAAGAAAATGGTGAACGAGAACCTGTGCTCTTGTTCACCATTTTGCATACCTCATGGCACCTTCGTACTAAGGCCGCCTGCCTATGAATTCAATCCATATAGTTGGTATCAAAACCCAGGTAGGAAACGGCTAAAAAGAAAACATCATACAAGAACAGAAAGAGGACTTGACGCCAAACATCGGGCAGGCTCATCCCCTTGGCTATATCCACCGTCATGCTGAGACCTATGAACAAAGCCGGCAGGAATAAAGGGAGTGAGACCACATTGGCCAATAACTCCCGCCCCTGACTTTTAAGGGAAAATAAAGAAACCAATAACCCAATGGCTACAAAGCCTACCGAAGCCAACAATGCCGGCACCAAGATCTGGATCATGCCCATAGGGAGGTTAAAAAACAGAATGATGAAGGGAAAGGTGATGAGCTCCACACTGATGACCAAAAGCAAGTTATAGATGAATTTGCCTAAAAAGATGACTCGGGGCGAAACCGGACAGAGGAACAGAGCGTCCCAACAGCCTGCTTCATCCTCCATAGCAAGAGATCTGTTGAGAGTTTGAAAGAGCAGATAAACAAGAATCAGCCATAGAGTCAGGGCAGCCATCTCTGGTTTAGAGCCGGGGACCTTCGCCGAAACAAGACTGGCAAGAAAGATCAGGGTAAAGGATAGAAAAACCAGGGAAGTAAACAGCTTCTTTTTCCCTGCTTCAATCTGAAGATCTTTATAAGCCAATGCTAAAGCTTGTCTGATCATTGCCCCACCTTCCACCGATAAAAATCTTTAAAGGTCGCTATACTGTCTTGCCAAGGTTCATCAAATACTATGGCGCCTTGGTTAAAAATGATAACCCTTTGTCCTTTCTCAATCTCCGTATTAAAATCATGGGTAGCCGTCACCATGGTCTTATCTTCCACCGAACTTAAAAAACGGGATAGATATTCGGAGGATTCCAAATCCAGCCCTGAGTAGGGTTCATCAAAGAACAAGAGCTGTAGTTCATGGAGCAAAGCCTTGATGATCAGCAGCCGTTGTCTCATCCCTTTCGATAACTATGAGACTTTACTGTCCAGCTTCATGCTCAGATTAAATTGAACCAGCAGCTCATGGATTCTTTCTGCCAATTCCGGCTGATCAATACTGTACATTTTCCCATAAAAATCAAGGTTCTGCTTTATAGTCAAAGATTCATATAAATGACCTGATTGGGGGGCAAAACCAATACTGCCCAAGAGCTTTGTGCGCATGGCTGGTGAGTACCCCATGATCTTGATCGTTCCCGAAGACGGGGTGATCAGGCAGGCCAGAATTTTAAGAAAAGTGGTCTTCCCCGCTCCGTTAGGACCAAAGATAAAAATTTTTTCACCGCGGCTCACCTTAAGGGTTATATTCTGCAATGAGAAACCTGTATCAAATTCCTTACATACATTCTCCAGAACTATCATATCAGCCCTCCACGTTGTGGCCCCTAACAATGCAGGCCCAGTGCGTATTCCTTATAAGTATACTACACATCTCTCCACCTGAACAAAAAGAGAAACCCGGCAAAACTCAATTGGCCGGGTTTCCGATGTTTTTAAACAGTCATTGTTCTAACAGGAGTTGATTTACGCCGATCTTGACCTACCCTGATCAGGGTTTAACATATTCATCACTGACCAGCAGATCAGCTATGACCTCAGTGGGGATGACGAACTCCTGCATTCCCATAACCCCAGGCCCCACTTCATACTTATCGAAAGAAATCACCAGCTTGTAATCGGAATTAATATAGAAACTTTGCTCCGGCTTAATCTGGGTAAAGGGCTCAAAATAGTTTTCTTCGTCCTTATTCTCATCCGTAACAACCCAGTACATTAAATTGGGGTCGGCTTTCATCTTCGCTTTCATCTCATTCACGATATAGTCACTGATCACCTGAACATAGCTGTCATCTTTAAATAAGCTGGGTAGGGTAATCAGGACCTGATTCACCTTGTCAATGGTGTCATACTTAAATACAGTGGAAGAGGACCCTACAGTGTTGACTACATAACGCCCAATGGCTAATAACCGCTCATTATCCGTCTTGATTTCATAACCGCTGTCGACTCCCAAATGTCCATCGCCCAGGGCCTTCATTTCTTCGACATCAGCCATAAAGTCCTCATAGAGTTTTTTGTTTTCCTCTAAATACTTCTGGTTTAAAGCCTGGCCCAGTCCGCTTTCCTCCAACCCGCTGATGGCGGGGACTTCGATATTGGCTTGGTGCCACCCATCATCATACTGATAATCCCGAAAAGTAAGCACTTCGACTATATTTTTCATTCCCGGCACATCGGCTATGACACTGGCCATGGTGGGACTTACATTAATTCCTCCTATAAAAACCACAACGGCGGCGGCTGCTGTTGCGACAATCTTGCGACCCATCATCAATCGGCTCCTTTGCTGTTTTTTCTTGCCATCCTCGATCGCTTTCTGAACAACCTGTTCCAGCTCCTTGGGGATCGGCATTTTATGATACTCATCCTTTAGTTGAGAAAGTTGCTTATCATCCATGTTTGATCTCCTCCATAGGTTCTTCCATTTGCACGCGAAGTTTTTTGAGGGTAGCATAGAGACGGGACTTTGTGGTGTTCACATTTTCCTGTAAAACCAAAGCTACTTCCTCAATTTTGAGATCCTCATAATACCGAAGAATGATGCGGCCGCGCTCAGCAGGAGGCAATTTCTCCAGAGCGGAAGCTAAATCCAGATCGGAGCCTTCCTCATAGCCGGCAGCAGGTTCATCGATATATGTACTGATTGTTTCAGAATCCACTACAACCAAGCGTTTTTGCTTACGCAGGAAATCGAGAGCTGTATTGACGACAATGCGATACACCCAGGACTTCATACCCTGAGAGTCCCTTAAAGTGTTCACAGAGGAAATAGCTTTTATGATCGATTCCTGAACTACATCCAAAGCGTCCTCCGGATGTTTAACATAACTGTAGGCAAGCCTATAAATAGTTTCCTGATTGGCGATGAGATAGCTCTCAATCTCCCTTGTTAGCTCTTTCTGATCAAACATACCTGACTCCTTTTGAAGTGCACTTCATCTGAGAAGGTTTTTCTCTCTCTACTATAGAGACGCCGGGAAGATAAAAAAAGTTTTAATAGAACGTGACCTTTTCCTTTCCCGTCTCGTTTAAGTTATTGAGGAGGTGAACATGTGGAATCCAAAATTGGCCCCCCGGCCTCCACTATGGAGACCTGGTATCAAGAGACCGTAACCAAGCTGTATCGCTTTATTTACTCCCAACTACAAAATAAAGAAGAAACAGAAGACATTACTCAGGAAACCTACTTACGCTGTCTTAAGCAAGCTCCGGACGCTCTCCCGCCTTATCCCTATCTCAAGCAGATTGCCCGCAATCTGATGACCGATCGCTACCGCCACAAATTAGTAGCCCAAAGCCATCTTGAACATCTCCCGGAGCCTGAGCATCCTTCCCCTGAAGAAGAGTGGCTGACCCGAGCCACCCTTCAGGAACTGATGAATCAGCTTCCCTCAGATTATCGTCAGATTTTGGAGTACCGCATTATTCAGGGCTATTCCCGCAAGGAAACCGCCACCCTGATGGGACGCAGTGAAAGCTCCATTCGCGGGCTGCAGTATAGAGCTTTACAGACCCTACGCTCCTACATCCACCTTTATCAACAGAAAGGAGGGGACTTGTGATGAATACCGATCATCCTAAAGGCCATCCCACACCCGAAGAGCTTCTCGACCATTATATCGATATTTTAAATGAAAACGGTTTTCCTGAGGACTATGATACCACAGAAGATGAACAGGGGCTCTACTCACTCGCCAAAAAGGTTAAAACTCTTGCTTCCGAACCCAGCCAGGAATTCATGGCAAGCCTCTGGCAAAAAATTGAACCCATGGCAGCAACGCCCTCTACTATCAATGCACCCGCCACCACCAGAGACACTTTAAGAAAGGAAGGGAATTCTCTCAAAATGCCAAAAAAATTCTTCCCCTGGGCAGGCTTTGCCGCCAGCATCCTTGTCTTCCTGCTCCTCTTCTCTCCCTGGTCCGGCTCCAAGCAAACTATCGTCATGGCCATGGAGGAGTCCGTGAAGCAGCTGCAAAACTATCATGGCGTCCTGGAAAAGGTCAGCACCAATGAAGCCGGTGAGCGTCAAGTTCTGATCCGCACAGAAATCTGGTCTGACGGTGAAAACTATGCTACAAAAACACAAGATGGACTCCTTACCGTGAACAACGGGGAAACCCGTTGGAGCACAAACCCCGCTGCCAAAGAAATCACCCTCCTCCCCGTTTACCTGGATCCCCACGATTTTGATCTTCAAAAAGAAGCCGCTAAGGCTTTACGTTATCCCCACCAAATCATTGGCGACGACACTATCGCCGGACGGGCTGCCACCCGTATTGAAATCCAACCTCCCGGCGGTCTCCCTTATTCGTTATGGATTGACCAAAACACCCATCTCCCCATACAGCTGCAAACCGCCATGCAAAAATCTCTGCAAACCACCTACACCTATGTCAGTCTCGAAACCAACACCTTCCTGGCCACTGACATCTTTGCTTATCATCCCCCCCAAGATTATAAGGTGATCGACAATAACCCGGATAAAGTCATGGCATCTTTGGCAGAAGCCCTCACTGCCAGCGGCATCACTCCTGTCCAGCTTGCTGAAACTCCCCAGCGGATGTTTGCTTCAGCAAATCGTCTGGTTTTTGACTTTGGCGATACCATCGTCATGCAAACAAAAGCCACGACACCCTTCGTCCCCGATCTCCTCGCCACCCTGGGCAAAGCCGGAGATGGCCCTCTCGAAATCTTACCCAAGAGCTTGCGCTGGCAGCAAGCTGATCTGGAAATCCTTGTTCAAGGAGAACGTGCGGAAGAATTGGCAAAGCAGCTCTCCACAAATCTTGACTTTACACCGCAAGTGGGCCCCCTTCCCCAAGAGGGTGTGATTCCTGTGGAAATTGACAGGGAAGTGGTAAAAAACAGCCAACAGCAAGTAGATGCCGGAAGCAGTCCCTGGCAGCTTGATCCCAGCCAAGTGGCCTTTACCTTCGTCGCCCTGAAGATCTCCCCGGAAGGAATCACCGGCGAACCCCCTCTGGACTACAATGCCCTCCAGCTGACTGATAATGATGGCCAAAAAGCCGTCATTCAGGTATCCGAAGGTCCGGTAAAAACCGTCTATCTGGAGCGCTTAATCCGTCAGGATGAGACAGGTATTTGGACCGTCACAGGCTATGTCCCCCGCTGATTCAGCCCTGAAGCCGCAGCCTGCGAAAACACGCAAAGGGAGCAAGCACTTGCACATAGGCAAGGCTTGCTCCCTTTATAACTGTTATGACCTGTATGCTTATACTTATCGCTTCAGACACTACCCTTTTAAAGCCGGGTAATCCTTATAAAACTGCTCGATTTCGGCATTGATACCTTGTACATCCACCGATTCTTTCTGCCGGTCGGCCAGAGCATACTTCTCTTTCAGCTTTAAGACACGATAAACACTTTCATCGATCCGGTCCGCGGGAATTTTCCCTGTCTCTGCAGCATGAAGGATCTCCTTGAGAACAGCCTCTTCTTTGGCGAAATCATGGCAGACCAGGACAATATCGCTGCCGGCCAGGATGGATTTCACCGCGGCCTCACCGATATTATAATTCTCCACAATAGCCCCCATAGTCATATCATCCGTAATCACGACCCCGTTATAGTCCATCTCTTTGCGCAGGATATCGCGGATAAGAACTTCTGAAAAGGATGCCGGATAATCCGGGTCAAGCTTCGGCAGCAGGATGTGGGCCAGCATAATGGCATCCACATCATTGGCAATGGCTTCTGCAAATGGCCTCAGCTCAAAATTCCTTAATCGTTCCAGATCATAATCAACGCGGGGCAATCCCACATGGGAATCCACCGAAGTATCCCCATGACCGGGAAAATGTTTAACCACAGAGATAATGCCCTGCTCCTGGATTCCCCTCATAGTCTGAATTCCCACTTTGCTGACAAGCTCGGGGTTGCTGCCGAAAGCACGATCACCGATCACTTTATTCTTGGGGTTGCTGAAAATATCGAGAACCGGAGCGAAATTCACATTCATCCCAAATCCCTTGACTTCCCGGCCCAGGATTTCTCCCATCTTCTTCCCTAAAGCACCACTATTCTGGGCTCCGACCTGCTGACTGGAAGGCATCTTCTTGAATTCAGCAGGCATCCTGGATATCCTGCCCCCCTCTTCATCAAGGGCCAGGAATAAGGGAATTCTATTGACTCCATTGGTCTCTTTCAAGGTGTTGATCAGGTTTAACATCTGCCCGCTATCCCTGACATTTTTCTTTAAGAGAACAAAGCCGCCCACATGATAATTTTCAATCAACTGCTGAGCATTAGCGTTTATTTCATACCCGTCCACTCCCACCATCACCAGCTGCCCGACCTTCTCTTCCAAGGTCATAGCTTGGATCCGTTCCTGCAGGGGGTCAATCTCGGGGGGCTTTTCTGAGGGTTCAGCCGGATTATTGTTCCCCTGCTGATCGTGTTGACCTGGTATGGGAAGGTTACCCTCCTGGGGATTCAACCTTTGGGATAAAAAGAGAAATCCTAAAACCAAAGCGGCAATAATGATTACGAATATTGCTATCGTTCTTTTGCCCATGTTACCTCTTACCTTTTCACACTATTTTGAAAAGTCTGGCCTTTAGCGCGATGCTGCCTGATATAGCCAAGCTATTCTTAATCTTATTGTAAACCTATTTTCCTTATTCATGTATAGTTTACCGTTTGGCTACCGTGAACCCTTGGTCCAATAATTTTTCTTCCCACTCCATTAATAAGAGGACAAGATCATCGGTGTAATCGGTCTTGGTCTCATCCTTATCATATTCAAGCTGTTCAAGAACTTCAAAGGTAAAATTTTCTCCCCCTTGCTCCTGCCATTTCTTCATCAGCTCCCGACAAGGAAAGAACCCTGCCTCCAGCTTAAACCGTATCCCATTAAGGGCCGCCCGCAGATTTTGACTTCCCTCGATATAACACCAGGCCTCTTTTCCAGACCGAACCCCTACGATTCCCATATCAGGCCTCATCTGCTTATATTGCTCTTTAAGTTCCTTTTTTCTATCCATGACTTAATACCCCATCTCCTTAAGAATTGCTGAAAGAGTCCGCAAACGCTCCCCTAAGAGCTCATCATCATTACAGAGCGCTTGATTAAACAACTTGATATCTTCATTAATTTTCTCATTATCAGTGCAGACAGCCACCGTCATGGCATCACCTTGCAGACCAATTCTGTCAATAACCGGTTTTTCCGGGTCATAGAAATTATCATAACGATAAGCTTCTCGGAAATGAAGCTTAGTCCGGCAAACCAGAATCGCTAAATCAAGAACCCGATGAAGGGGCAGTTCTTCCGATTGTCTGGACCACTTTTCTCCGGTATATCTCCATACTTTAGCGGAAATATCTACTTTACCCCGATCATTCCACTGAGCTAATCCTAAAGAAAGGCCTTTGGCATCAGACTGATAGGCATACCGGCCATCCACGTTTTCATAGTTTTCAGATACGATCACCGGTTTATGCTTTAAACTCGTTGGTATGTTCATGATTAAAACCTCCATCACCAAAATAATATTTGACCATCTATATCAGGCTATACTTATCTAGTAATTTACTAAATTACTAGATAAGTATAGCCACCACATTACCTTTTGTCAACAAACCCCTTTCCACCATATCGGCGTAAAGGCAGAAACTACTCGACAGTTTGGCCACTCAAAAATAAACAGACCCCGATAACTCAGGGTCTGCTAACCGATGGGCTGAATGACTGGCCGCGTCACTCTTTCCTTTCATTGCTCAGGGACTGTATTACGCTGTCGAGACGGCTTCGTACAGTCGGGTATGAGATTCCCAATTCCTTTTCAACTTCTTTTATATTTCCCCGGCATTTAAGAAAAGTTTCTACAAAGAGAAGCTGATCATCAGGTAACTTGCAAAATTTACAGGTGTGAAATTCTCCTTCGAGGGTAGTAAAACAATGGGTACAGAACAATTTGGTCACGTGCATCTCATGCTTACAGATCGGACATTGATGAGGAACCTTATAATCCATCTTTGTCACCTCAATTTTTCATCACGGCTGCCATATGCTGGATTCCGAACCTCCTCTCTCCATGACTACCTACTCACATTTTAAATAATTTTATTAAAATTGTTAAGAAAAATAATTAAGAAATTTAGAAAAGTCAGGGCAAGACCGGCCCTTGCCCTAACTTAAACAATTTCTATAGCTTCAACATCCCTTTGAGCCGCTTTACTTCAGTTAAAATAGCGTAATATTCTTTATCAAGTTCTTCAACATTATCCTTTTGGGCAGGCATGGAAATTCTGCCAATCACTTCCGACAAACGATTCTGCAAGATTAAGATTTCTTTTTCAATTTCTTCCTTTACCTTGCCACCTTCTTTATTTTGCTGCGCCCAATAATCTTCATAGCCTCCCTTGAACATCTTGATCCTATGATTCTCGATAGTCATGATTTGATTGGCCACTGAGGTAATGAAGCGGCGATCATGGGAAACAAACAGCAGGGATCGTTCATAGTTTTGCAGGGCATCCTCGATAACCTCCAGGGAATTGATATCAAGATAATTGGTCGGTTCATCAAGGATTAACAGGTTAAAGTCCTGACAGAGAATCTTGGCAAAAGAGGCTTTGACCCGCTCACCCCCGCTCAGTACGTTCACTTTCTTATAGACTGCATCCCCTTTAAAAAGCAGCCGGGCCAGCAATTGTCTTACAAAGCTCTCCTCATGGATGCTTTCTTCCATTACATTGGCTAAGATACTGGTCTCTTCGTCAAGTATACTTAAGTCCTGACTAAAGTAGCCGATTCTGGCACTGGGAGCAACCCTTATGGAATCTTCCCGGTTGATGATCATTTTAAGCAGGGTACTCTTTCCGCAGCCATTAGGCCCCATCAAAGCCACCTTGGCCTCATTCTCAATACGAAACTCCGCATTCTGGAAGATGACTTTACCGGCAAAGGCTTTGTTGAGCCCCTTCCCCTCGATAATAACCTTACTATGCAGCTTCTGGGCATCAGCGATATCCAGCTTGATCTTCGCGGTTTGCTGAGGTTTTTCCTTAACTTCCAGCTGCTCAATTCTCGTTTCCACACTTTTTTTGGCCCGGTCAAGATTAGCCTTGGCTTTTTGATTTCCCATCTTATGGAGCCTGGCCTCGGAATTTCCCATTCGCCGGGGAGTCTTACGGACCGATTTGGATTTTTCGCCGGTTTCGATCACGACTCTCTCCAGCCGCTTTTTTTCGGAAACGTATTGCCCATATTCAAACTGGGCTCTTTCTCTTTCCCTGGCCTTTTGCTCACTATAGCTGCTGTAATTGCCCGGGTAAATCTTAAGCCGGCCATCTTCCAGTTCCAGAATCTTAGTGCATAAACTGTCAAGGAGAGTACGGTCATGAGAAATGAGGAATAATCCGCCAGAATACTTCGCAAAATAGTGCTCGATCAGTTCGATTCCCTCCAGATCCATATTGCTGGTGGGTTCATCGGCAAAGATCATGGTGCTGTTTTGGCTCAGGCAAGCGGCCAGCTTAAAGCGGGTCTTTTCCCCACCGCTCATACTCTCGCTATAGGTCATGGGGATGTTGAATTTCGATGCCATTTCCTGACTGATCAGGTCATGCTCAGGCGGCTCCAGCTGGGAAATCGTTGAGGACTGGCCATAGGCTTTCACCCATCCTTCATCAGGTGCAAGCTTCTGGCTGAGAAGGTTGAGCAAGGTGGTTTTACCCACTCCATTAATGCCCACGATGCCGATTCTATCTTCAGAATAAAGGCTTAATTTTTTGATATCAAGGATCAAACGGTCTCCAAAGTATTTTTTTACATTGCTGCATTCTACTAATAAAATAAAAAACCCCTCCTAGTGTTACCGGAGAGGATAGTGTCATTTCAGATTACAACGCAATAAACCATACTTCTACCTATGTCTCAAAACCGTTTTCGGTCACAAGGCATTTTAGAATATATAGTAAGATCCCGTTATATGAAAAGCTATCCACAGAGAATAATCACTATCCACTCACAGTTAAAAATGCATAGGTTTCAAGCCGTTGCCACGACTTTTCTCAAAGCATATTTTCCTTGTTAAGTGAATTATTTGCGCATTTTCTGCAGATACCTTACCTTTCATTGGCATGAGTCTGTTCCAGACTTCCTTTTATATTATAAAGTCGCTCCACCCCGATGTCAATTCAGTGTATTTCCGGAGGTGTATTTTTGTCTACTTTTGTGACATTTTTCTATTGAATATCATCCATAATATGTTATATTATTGGTAAGGTGGTGATCGAGTGGATCAGGAGATGCGCGAAATCCTTAATAAGATACTTCATGGCCAGACAGCAATGAGTGAAAATATTGGTTTACTGCAGAAGGATGTCAGCTCTATGAAGAGCGACATCTCAATTCTGCAACAAGATGTCGGCTCCATGAAAGGCGATATCTCGGTCCTGCAACAAGATGTCAGCTCTATGAAAGGCGATATCTCAGCCCTGCAACAAGATGTCAGCTCTATGAAAGGCGATATCTCGGTCCTGCAACAAGATGTCGGCTCTATGAAAGGCGATATCTCGGTCCTGCAACAAGATGTCAGCTCCATGAAAGGCGATATCTCGGTCTTGCAACAAGATGTCAGCTCTATGAAAGGCGATATCTCGACCTTGCAACAAGATGTCGGCTCCATGAAAGATGATATCTCAGTCCTGCAGACTCAGGTGGCTAAAAATACGCTCTTATTGGAAAGCACCCGGAAAGATATCCAAATCATCGCTGAAGTTCAACAAAGCCATTATGAGCAAAACCAACGGGCACATCAGGAAATACTCACTGTTATAGATACCCGATCAAGCACCATCGAATCAGCGGTTAAATCTATATCCTCTACCCTAGGTGAAATTCAGGAAGATAATCAATCCTTTGACGCAATAATCGGGCGGCATGCCCGCTCTATAGAAACCATACAAAGAAAATTAGCAAAGGCACTCTAAACGAGTGCCTTTAGCATTTCTTAATAGTGTATTCCTCTTCTTTACTTCTTCATCCCGGTATAGATGAAGACTGCATCCCTAAGGAATTCCGCGGCTCCCGGCTGCTTTTCATCATAATAGGCCGTAAATCTCGGATCATCCACATACATCTGAGCCAGTCCGGCATGAGCCTCCTTAGAGTAGCTGGGCCAGGAGTAGGTAAGCCATTGGCGATGGAGATCGGCCGTTTTTTGAGCCAGCTCCCCGGCAGGATCTCCGGTTTTGAAGGCCTCACACAGGGTGACCAACACCTCTTCTCCAAGCTTAGTGAACTCAGCATACTGTTCCTGGGTCATGTTCATAAGCTTCCGATTGGATTCCTCTACAGTCTCTTCACCATACTTTTCCCGGATTTCCTCACCGTATTTGGCTTCATTCTCCTCAATCATCTTACGTTTAAATCCTTCAAACTTTTCTTTGTCGGACATAGTGATTCTCCCTTCTTTTTGAGCAATGGTTTTTTCAACATTGACAATGAGCTGCTCCAATTGCTCTCTTTTTTCCAGAAGCTTCTCACGATGTTCCCGCAGTGCCTTTGCTCCATCAAAATCAGGAGAGGTTACCATATCTTTAATACCCTCCAAGCCCATCCCCAACTCCCTATAGAATAAAATTTGCTGCAAGCGGTCAACTTCTTGTTGTCCATAGATCCGATACCCTGAAGAAGAGATTCTGGCCGGCTTAAGAATCCCGATCTCATCATAGTATCTGAGGGTTCGTGAGCTGACTCCTGCTAAATGAGCCAATTTCTGCACTGTGTATTCCATGTGATCACCTCCTGACGAAATTAAGAATACACCTTAACGCAACGTCAATGTAAAGAGGGAAAATGAAAAATTTATTAAAAATTATCGATAATAATCAACTTAAAATTCCCAGCAATTGTTCAAAGCTATCCATGGCTTCAGTATAATTTTCCACACGGCCAAAGCCATAGCTTGCATAGATAAAAGGAATCCCAGCCACTTGAGCCGCCTTGGCATCTCCCAGGGTATCTCCCACGTAAACCGGATTCTTCAGCTTATTGCGCCTCATGATCAGCTGAATGTTTTCACCCTTGGTCAGACCCGTTCGGCCCGGATTTTCATAATCCACAAAGTACTTCTCCAATTGATGAGCGAAGAAGAAGGTCTCAATATAACCCACCTGGCAATTGCTGACGATAAAAAGCTTATATCTTTGGGCAAGAGTTGCCAACGTCTTCTCCACATGAGGATACAAAATCCCCCCATGCTTCTTCAAGTACTCGCATTCGATCTCACCGCCCCGCTCCATGATTTTACTCCGAGCCTCTTCTGAAAAAGAAGGGAAGAGCTTCCTCCCGATCTCGGGAATCTGAAGCCCCATCACTCCTTTGATTTGGTCGATGGACAGTTCATCGGTGAGCAGCCCCTGCTCACGGCCATATTCTTTTAAGGCCTTATTCCAGGACACCCGCACCGGCTCAGTGGCATCCCATAACGTTCCGTCCAAATCAAAAATAATACCATCACTATCCTGCAATTTTTTCATATCATACTCACTTTCCTGCCAAGTCATTGGGGTTGAAGAATCTGACGGATATCCTTGACAAAGGCAGTCACCGCTTCCTCCTTTGTCGCCCAGGATGTCACCAAACGAATAGCAGTGTGCCTCTCATCTACTTTGCCCCAAATTTCAAAATGATAACTCTCTTTCAACTCTTGTACTACTTCGTTGGCGAAAATGGGGAAAATCTGATTGGAGGGGGATTCCGAAAGAAAGCTGACCCCCGCTTCTTTTAAACCATCCCGCAGCTTATACGCCATACTATTGGCGTGGGTCGCCAAGTCAAAATACAGATTATCGCGGAACAGCTCCAGGAATTGAATCCCCAGGACCCTTCCTTTGGCTAAAAGGGCACCCTTTTGCTTCATATGATAGCGAAAATCCTGTTTTAATTCCTCATTGCACAGCACCAAGGCTTCCCCCAGCAGTGCCCCGTTTTTTGTCCCGCCGATATAAAAGGCATCTACCAAGTCGGGCAATTCGGATAACGTCAAATCATTTCCGGCAGAGCACAAAGCTGAACCGAGTCTTGCTCCATCCATAAAGAGGTAGAGCTTCTTCTCCCGGCAAAATTCACTGAGAAGCCTAAGCTCCTTTTTAGTGTAAATCGTTCCTACTTCCGTGGCGTTGGAGATATAGACCAGCTTAGGCTTCACCATATGTTCATCGGTATGAGCATTGAGGATTTCTTCCACGTGAGCAGGGGTTAACTTGCCATCCTTCACCTCGGCTGTCAGAACCTTATGACCGGTGGCCTCGATGGCTCCCGTCTCATGGACAAAAATATGGCCGGTATGAGCCGCGATAGCAGCCTCATGAGGTCTCAAAAAAGCGGCAATCGCGATCAGATTGGTTTGCGTGCCTCCAGCCAGAAAGTGAATATCTACTGCATTGTTCCCCAGTTTTTTACGGAGAATCTCTGCGGCCGCTTGGCAATAGCTGTCTTCACCATATCCACTCTCCTGGACATAATTCGATGTCAGCAAAGCCTCCAGAATTTGCGGATGAGCACCTTCGCTATAGTCGTTTTTAAAACTGATCATGACTTCTCCTCCATTGCTATCCTAAAATAATTGCATTTTTAAATAATTACCTTGATATTATTACTAGAACAATCTGGGCAAAGCTGCAAACAAACACTCCGGATCATCGAATTTCGGGGAGTTGACCCGGCTTGTCACCTCGTAAAGAGACATCTGGTCAGCTGGATAAGGGATAAGAAGGCTCTTTAAGAGCCGGCTGTCCGTCACATGTGGATCTAACCAGATGGATTCAGCTTCTTTGGAGAGAATCACAGGCATCCGATCGTGCAAAGGCTGGATCAGCTCATTGGCCGTGGTAGTAATGATCGTACAGGAATGGATCATTTCCCCGTCCGGAGATTTCCAGGTATCCCATAGACCGGCTAAGCCAAAGAGCTCATTGTTTTTCAAGGTAATCCGGTAAGGGTACTTGCGGCGTCCCTCTCTCCTCCACTCATAAAAACCATCCGCCACAACCAGACAACGCCTCCGCGGCAGACTGTATTTAAAACTTGGCTTCTCATCCACAGTCTCCCCTCGGGCGTTGATCAATGTATTGCCTATGCTTATATCTTCAGCCCAGTAGGGTATAAGGCCCCATCTGTACATCACCAAATGATTCCTGCCATCGTTAATGATGACGGGAATATCCTGTGAAGGCGCCATATTATGGCGTGGTACCAGGTTGTCTGCAGAGACTTGGAAACGCGCCAGAATATCCATAGGATTAAAAAGAATCAAACGTCCGCACATCGTTCCGGTACTCCTTTAATTAAGTCCTATCGCTATTCTACCGGATCATCCCTGATCAGTGAAAGCATCAATTTGCTGTCAGTTAACAGTCAAGGGATATCCGGCACCTTCTAAACGCTGAATAATGCGCTTTTGATGTTCAAAACTTTGGGTTTCCAGCAGCATATGAACTCGGGCTGAACGCAGAGGAACTGATAAATCATAGCGGGAGTGTTCGACGTTGATGATATTGGCCCGTTCCTGAGCTATAAGCTCGATCACCTTTTCCAAGTTGCCGGGTTGATCCGGCAAAAGAAGCTGACAGGCCATGGTACGACCGGAACGCCTCAGCCCCCGCTCAATAATCTGAGCCAGGAAATTGACATCAATATTCCCCCCGCTCAGGATCAGAACCGTTTTCTGCTCCTTAAGATCCAGCTTACCCTGAAGCGCCGCCGCTACGGCAACCGCCCCGGCTCCTTCAGCAAGGGTTTTGGTGCGCTCCATCAGCAGAAGAATAGCTTGACTGATCTCCTCTTCTTCAACCGTCACCATCTCATCCACATAATGGCGGACTGTTGCGAAGGTTAGATCACCTGCCCTTTTCACCGCAATGCCATCTGCCAACGTGCTGGCCTGCCCTAATGGCTCAGGCCTGCCTATGCTCAGAGCATGAGCCATGCTTGCCGCTCCGGCCGCTTGGACACCGATCACGCGTACGGAAGGCTTCAGGGATTTCAAAGCTACAGCAATCCCTGCGATCAGCCCCCCTCCCCCGATGGGGACAAGAACCGTATCCACTTCAGGCAGCTCCTCAAAAACTTCCAAGCCGATGGTTCCCTGCCCGGCCATAACTTCCAGATCATCAAAAGCATGGATAAACGTGGCTCCTGTTTCCTTTTGGATCTCTACAGCCTTCTGATAAGCATCATCGAAAACCGCTCCGGATAGAATGACCTGGGCTCCGTACCCTTCCGTAGCGGACACCTTGGCTAAGGGCGCATTTTCCGGCATGACAATTGTTGCGGGAATACCGATACGGGCAGCCGCCATGGCTACCCCTTGGGCATGATTGCCGGCAGAAGCGGCCAGAATTCCTTTTTTCTTCTCCTCTTCGGAAAGCTTCAAGGCTTTATTCATAGCGCCCCGAACTTTAAATGAACCGGTCTTCTGCAAATTCTCCAGCTTGAGGTAGATCTCCGTCCCGGCCAGGGCGCTCAAATTGCTTGAATGATCCAGAAGTGTCCGGTGAATATAAGGGTGAATGGCCTGTTGTGCCTCTTGAATCTGTTCTAACGTCAGCAGTGTGGACATGGTCAACGCTCCTTGATTTTCACAGTATGTAAAAACTTTCTATCATTTAGTTATTATGGCACAAAAAGCAGGGCTGATAAAGCTCTCCCAACAAGTCTTCATTGCCCCCTCCATAAACTTAGTATGTGCAGAAAAAGTCTGCCCCACCCATTATCGTTCTAAATCGTTGCGTCTTCTAAAATAAAAACGACACTCCCGCAAAGGAGTGCCAAATCGTCTGGAGATATTAAGAAAACCTTTAAACAGCTTTTTGCGTACAGGGAAAGCTTTTCCCACCGCTGATGCTGTCCAAAAACATTTGATGAATTCTTCTGTCCCCGTTCAATTCCGGATGAAAGGAAAGTCCGATTTGATTCTTGTAGCGGACGCCAACGATATCCCCCTTAACTTTAGCAAGGATCTCCACACCCTCTCCTACGGACTCAATATAGGGTGCTCGAATAAAGGTCATCGGCACCTTGCCCAAATCCCCGAACTGCTCCTCGGTGTAAAAGCTGCCCAATTGTCTGCCGTAGGCGTTGCGCTTGACCCTTACCGGTAAGGTGGCAAAGTAACGGGCCGAATCATTGGCAAGCTCCTCAGCAAGAAGAATCAGGCCGGCACAGGTAGCCAAAACGGGAAGACCGGCAACGATTTTTTCCCGCAAAGGTTCAAACATATCCAGCTCCCTGAGCAGCTTGCCCTGGGTCGTGCTTTCCCCGCCGGGGAGAATCAGCCCCTCAACATCCTGGCGGGCATCTTTGCCGTTGCGCAGCTCAAGGCACTCTACCCCCAGATTCTGCAGGATCTTCTCATGCTCGATAAAGGCTCCTTGCACAGCCAGTACGCCTACCCTCATCTTACTTGCCCCGCTCTGCCATCAGCAGCTCGATTTCCTGTTCGTTAATTCCTACCATGGCTTCACCCAGATCTTCAGAGAGCTCTGCCAGCACCTTGGGATCCTGGTAATTGGTCACGGCTTTGACGATGGCTTGGGCTCTTTTTTCCGGATCTC